>Ga0214477_100337_pt1 | contig 33279 bp, 22 predicted proteins | sample M1_20Mar14CPVII9_FD_165058 | JGI IMG/M metagenome (GOLD analysis project Ga0214477, IMG submission 165058) | Marine eukaryotic communities from Monterey Bay, California, United States - M1_20Mar14CPVII9sort6BwellC16 | ecosystem: Environmental > Aquatic > Marine > Unclassified | place: USA... | reverse complement strand
TATATTGAGTAGGAGACGATAGTAGTAGAAGGCACCATTTTGTTAGTGAAAAGCTTAGTAGCGGTATCCAAAAAAAGTTGTCGAGGTCAGGGCAAAATTAGAGTAGCCTTTTCGAGATGTGACAGTGAGCGATCGGCGGGGTCTTACGACCCCAGAAAGAGGGTTGGTACGACCCCGTGGAAGGGGTGCCAAAAGGCTGCACTTCACAAACAAATATAGGATACCTCACTCACAATTTTGAGGGTAGCATGCAGTATCCTAATAAATGATGATAATGTCACAACAACGAACTGACTATTGATCAGCCTAATAAGTCGGCACTCCCCATCAAATTGGCGTAGATATATAAAGCTCAATAGGTATTAGTTTTGTTTATCACTCGGCGGCAGCAGTCGGTCTTACTTTTCTAGAAAAGCTAGGCTCACAGAAAATTACATTTATTGCAACTGATATAATATCAAAGAATTTCAACAAACTATATTATATAGTATGTTAAAGACTAAACTGAAAGTACCCCACTTTGGCAGCAATAGAGGTAGTCCAAACAATAATTCACAATTACCACCCCGATCACCGAATAGAGATTTTCCAGATGATTCCAATTTAGGGGCCTTCCCTTCCTCACCTAAGGCAAGTTCACAAGAAATAGAAGAACAAACTAGTGGCATTAGTGATGATTGGTACTCCGCGCATCCATCAAGTAATACCGAAGATGAAATGGATGGTATGAGTGATGTTGGTGAGAGGAATTCATTAGGAGACGATGTTGATGATGATACCGACTCGTTAAATCTGGCAATGAGTGACGTTGGTGTTAGTACTGAAGATAATACTAGTAGTATTATCCAACAACATGATGCTTCAGAGAATGATAATGAAGTAGTAGACTTTGATGATAATACATCAGATCAACCATCCGAGGAAAGCGATAGTTCCTATTATCAACAAGATTATTATGAAAAATTTAATTCTAAACCACCAAGTCCTGATAATATGAATGGCGATCCAGAAGCAATGATGATGATGGATATGAGTGGTGCAATGTCAGATTTACCAGAACATATACTAGAGGATATAGCCGCCGCGAAAGATATGATGGTGGAGATGGATCCGGATACACCTCATGGGAGTTATGAGTTTAATAGTGGTGCTGCTACTTCTAGTGCCGAGGAAGGAGATGGGTATTCTAATTTATACAAGGATGACGAAAATCCAAAAGATCTTTTAGCTGCATCGTCATCAATATCCGATGCTCCTCAGGCTGCTGATCCGCCATTGGTTAAAGTATCACAAGATGGGAATGTCACTCCAGCTCAAGCAGCTCCACCACGAAGGAAATGGTCACCTTTCCCCGCATCGACTCCTACAGAAGTAGACAAGGAGATAAGTACCAATGAAAAGAATGAGGATTCGGATTTTGCATCCATGCTAAAACAGGCAAGTACCAGTCTTAGTCACCAAGATGAAGAGAAAGAAGAGGAGGTTCCCGAGAAAGCTCCTTGGAAAAAGGCTAGTAACAGCGGTCCATTAAGTATTTCAACAGAGGATGATATTCAATCATCGAAAGACTACCCTCAAACACCAAATGATCACACAGCAATGATGACAAACATTGAAAAGCTAACAAACATTACATCTCCAGATGACGAGTCAAGTAATATATACTCTCCCACCAACTCTTCACCCCTACCGCCAGCTACATCAGATGTAGTCAAGAAGATCATCAAGGATAATCAAAAGTTACGTAAAAGGAAGAAGGAATTACTAACACTCCTAAGTTCGACGGCGCAACAGTTTTCATCTTATGAAAAAGTATGTACCCAAAAGATATGCAAACTCGAGGAAGAGAATAAACGATTGCATAAGAAGAAGTCTCCTCGACGATTAAATCGGGAATTGCAATTGGCAAAGACGGCATCTGCAGAGATTGAAGAGTTACTTGCCAATAAGTCGGCTGTTAAAATGTATGATGGCGAGGTAGTGCGGAAACTATCCAACGGTGTCCTGAAGCAAGAGAAGCAGCTTGAATCAAAGGATGAATTGATCACTCAATTGAAGTTACGATGTGAGGTACTTAAACAATCACTATTAGATAGAGATGGCGAGATATTGCAGGAGAAGAAGTTGTGGGAAGATGAACGGAGTAAGTTGCTTGGTAGACTTGATGGCGATTCGCCTGTGAAAGAAAGTAATCATGGCGAGCTACTGTCAAAGAAGATGGAGGTAACACGGCTTAAGAAGGAGTTGGAAACTGCATTATCCGATATTACCATGTTAACCAGCTCCTTAGAAACGAATAATGTCGCATTAGATTCAGCAGTACTGGAGCTTGACAAATTAAAGGAAGTAAAGGCTGGTAATGGCATTGCAGTATCTCGTACAACTGATAAATTGAAGAAGGAATTGGCAGAGAAGGAAGGTGAAACGACACAGCTGCAGAGTGATTTGGAAAGTGCATTAGATGAGATTGAACAGCTTCGGAAATCTGTCACGGCGGCCGCGTCTGCACAAGGATACGATGACTTTCAAAATGTCGTTGAGGACCTCAAGATTGAAATGAAGAGATATAAGAGTGATGCCAATACTGCCAAGGATGAACTGGTACAAGTCAAATCACAGCTTGAGGAGAGTAAGAGTGAGCTTACTAAACTACGTGTGGATTACATCTATGCTGAAGGTACTGCACCTGATGAGTCGACTGTTGGAGATGGAGAGGAAAATGCATCCGCTGATAATATTGCAGCAGCTCTAAATGGAGAAGGAGCTCAGAACCTTCAGCCATCATCAGGAGGAGGATCAGCTCGCCGATTCCGTTTGCCAGGGTTTGGTCAAAAGACTAGCCCTGAAGAATCTGCTAACTTACAAACAATGGTGAGACAGAGAGATCTTAAGATCAAATCACTCGAGGCTATGATACACTCCAATACAAGGATAATGGACAAGATGAAGGGTGATATTGAGAGGATGGATACTGATAAAGAGGAGGCTGAATATACCGCCGCACAAAAGATTGAAAAGTTGACAGAAGAAAACAAGATGTACGAGATGCAGGTTGCAGGATTCGAGAAGACGTTTATGAATCTTAATGAGCGCACTCTATCGGGTGGTCATACTGATATGGAAAGATCACTAAGTGAGGCTTTCAAACGAAATGAAAGTGATATTGTTGATGAAGCCCTGTTTATGTCTGATGACGCACCCGACCAACAAGATACTGGCGCTGGCGGCAGTGAGAACAACAAGGCGATGGCGGAGCTCAGAGAAAATAACTTGTCTCTTGAAAGAATGCTCTCAGAATTGCAATCCAGCAACTCAAATCAAGAAGATCAAATCGAGAAGTTGAACATTGAGTTGATTAAGCTCCGTGTCAAGTCTCAGCAGGAGAAAGAAACTGAAGTAGCACATCTGACTGAAGAGAATAAGATTGTCATAGCCCAGAGATCAGCTTTGGAGAATCAGTTGGTTGAAATAAATAAATCAGCTGGAATTCTTCGAGATGGAGGTGATGATCAAGTCGCTGGCGACGATCCTGTCTTGGTATCACAGGTGGTAATGCTCGAGAATGCCAACAAGGTACTTGAATCTACTGTTGATTCACTTCGTTCTGATATGCAAGAGAAACTTGCTCCGCTATTAGAACAGATTGCTCATTTAGAAAGCGAGAAGGAGATAATCGAAGAGGAAATGGATATGAAATTAGAGTTGAAGGAGATGACTATAAAGAACCTTGAGAGCTCATTAAAGCAGTTACAAAGTCAAAGGTCACCAAAGGGCAAAAGAGGTAGTAAAAAGGCAAGTTTACTCAAGGCCGGAAGCTTTGCTGATGAATCTGGAGTAGAAATATAGACGATACTGTTGTAAAGTATAAAGTATAAGTTGTTAGATATTATGTCAGAAGATAGTACCTTCTCATCATGCTCCTAATGAATCCTAGATTGCTCAAATACTAGACTGTCCCGTCATCAGCCGTCTTCTCCAGTCGATTGAGCGTTGAAAACTGATCTACTGACAAATACCGTGCTTTACTAACACAACCCTCGCCCGGCCAAGAGATATCTTTGGGCTATGAAGTGCGAAGGTAGTCTTTCTGCCTTTTTCAGAAGAAACAGTAAGGGTAGGTATTGCTAGTAACAGACTCTGGTCTGTAGTTGTTGCTTGTGTACCTACAGAGTACATTTGTATAGTCATAGTTTGGATAGGATATTATTAATGGCGATAAAATAGTGTAATCATTTCAAGAAGTAATACATACTAATACTCAACATAATGTCAGTTGCAGATGATGATAGCGAGAAGAAAGTCAACATTGAAGATGATTCATCATTTGAATCCTTTTCAATTGGAAGTGATTGTGGATTAGTATCTATACAGAGTGTAAAGGATAGTGATATTAGTGAAACTGCTACCGAGGAAGACACAGATGAGAGTGATGAAGATGATGATAACTCGTCGTTAGATGGGCTCGATAAGGCATTATTAGCCGAGGATGCACTATTACAGAAGGAAGAGGCACTACTACGCAAGGATAATGCCGTATCAAAAGAAGAAGGAGATGATAGTATACCAGAGAAGGCCGGACAAACTTCTAACAATCAGGTTGACATAAAGGAGATTAAGGTTGATGTATCTAACGAGGAACCAAATAATAATCGCACAGGTAGTATTGTAGACCGATCCCCAATGAAATCACCAGCTGGGAGGCCGTTAATGAAGAAAATGAAGTCGTCTCCTGAACAAGAATCGACTAAAACTAATATGGAGGAAAAGAATGAGGAACAACTCTTATCTCCACCACGGCACTCGTCTCAAATAAAAGTACAAGATGTGGAGAATGAAGCAATGAACATTACAGTGGAAGAATCACTTAAAACTGAAGCTACAATAGTTCAGACAAATGATACGATGACACTTAATGATGGTAATGAGAATGAACAACAGAAGACAAATAAGGAGATATCTGACCGACAGCCAAACAGAAGCAATACCCCAACAAACAAACAGTATCATATACCAAAAATTATTAATGTTTCTGTCTCTATTGAAGAGAGATCTGGAGATGACAGATCTGGTCTGGTCTTTTTAGACAAAGGCCGAAGGACATTACTTAGTAAAGTTATATCCACTTCACCATTTATCAACTCTGAATTGTCGATTAATGATGAAGTGCTATTGATCAATGGACATCGAATAAAGAACGCCACGAAAGCATCAGAGTTTCTCAAGGTATCAGCTCAAAAGGGTACTCTTGCAATCACTGCCTTCAAGGGCAAGCGTCCACGGGAAAGTGGATTAGAGATGTTGCATTTACCAGACTCAACTTGCTTGAAGGACATTGATTTTGTAGATACTGACAAGTTGGTACATGTTGAAAGAGTGGACGATCGCTTCGCAAAGAGTGGTCGAATCAAGGCTGGTGATATCCTAATGAGCATAAATGGAATTGCAATTTGTCAATCTGAACAAGCTAGGAGTTTACTGCAAGACTGTTTACAGTCGGAGCAGTCGAGAACCACCATCTTACTTGTGTTCAATCTCGAGAAACTTCGTTGTAGACTGATTAGGAAACTCGAGTTAAACAAGAAGTTTACATGGAATACTAGTTTCAATGAGTGCTCTATAGAGGACAAGGTTGGACAACAAAGGCGAATACTTTATATTCAAAATAATGGGGTTTGTGAAATTGTAATGGAAGATATCGATAAGAAGAAGATACTGAACGAAGAAGTTGAAAGGTTTGCGAAAAGCTTTACTTCTCAATTTCAGATTGCTATAGGAAAGTTGCGAGAGTCTATTCAGGCTACAAAATATATCGTTTAAAGGATACGCTATCGCTATCATACTTAGAATTTACTGCCCGACTCTATCCAAACTAATGCGCTGCTGCAGCCTATCTTCTTGACGTCTTTGTTTTCCCCAGTTATTTAAGCTTGCAAATGCCTTATCAAATTGCTCAATTGCATACTGATTAAACGACTTCAGCTGATGAATGAAGATATCGCCAGGCAAACCATTCAGTGCTTCTGGACATATAATCACATCATCTTGACTATACGAAGGGTAATGAAATATCAGAGCATCATCATCCGGCGGTGGCTTGAGTAAATGGGTCTGTATAAATGTTTCTGTCTTGGCTAATTTTGCCGACGATACAAATACATCTAGTCCACTAATGTAAGTCTGCTTGAGATTCAGATACTGTTGACTACTCACATTGATATCATCTAGCATTAGTGGTACTGACTTACGAAGAATACCCGTCCCTTCATTGCAGTTGTCTGTGGAGCTGGGCTCTCGATTTGTTTGTAGTATGTGGTCACATATGTGTGCTCTTCTAGCAACCTCTGCTATTATATGATGAAAAACTGAAGACCAACGAATATCATGACCAACTGCCACTCCATGAGAATTCAAGCTTGAGCAAGTACTTGCAGAAACTGCAATCTCATTGTGACTACTTTCGTAATATGCATCCAATGCATAGTGTAAGAGAGTTTCTATTGTTGCATCGTTTGATTCGAGCAAGCCAAATGTGAGATGTAAACTTGGACCAACACGCCGATCTAATGCATCATTCGGATAGGGAGGACAGCTATCCAAATCACTGTTACTCTCTTGTAGATGGTCAAAGTCAATAGTTGATGCGTTGTGTATACTTCCTCTCGGGATATAAAGTATATCGCCAGGGCATAATGTGAAGTCATCATACCTTTGTACATGTTTCAACTCTTTGAGAGTCGGTTTCCTCTTTTGATCTTTACTCGATAAATATATACTCGCCTCTCTTGCTACTGACCACCGTTTCATTCCTGATAGTTGTACTATTATAACATCCATCCAATCCCAATGGGCCTCAAAACCTTCTCTAACATCACCATTCTTCTTATCTTCATTAGTTCTATCCTTTTCACTAACAACCTCTGGTGTCATATAAAGATTAACATTCACCTCTACTGCTCCTAGTTCATGCTCGAGTTGTCGAGCAAAGTTTGTAATAGGTCTCCATCGTTGCTCAACCTTGTTAATAATTAAACTAAATGCACCATAATGGAAATGTTGTAAAATATCTTGTAAACTATACTGAGTTCCGGGTAGCATACCATTATATTCTTCTCCCTTCTCGGGCCCATCTTGAATTATAATCTTTTTTAATAACTTGTATTCGTTACCATGGTTCATATCAGGCTGTGTAAGTATTAGAGCTGTATCATCTACTGACAGTAGTGATAGTAGTGGATCTTCACCTTGGTGTTGATTGTTTATTAGTTTCAATTGTGATATGAGTTCTCGATTGTGTTGTATAGTTGGTATAATTTGTTTGTTATCCAAAGGTTGTGTATCTTGTTTTTGTTGAGTGAATGATACACGTGACAGTAATGGATGTGTCTCCCAAGCAATCTGTAATCTATTAAGGTTTGGAAATAATGCATTCAACAATGGATAATCTATATTAGACCATGCATAAAAGTTGTTATTCTGTGTACCTTCATGATCTTCATTGCAGACTTCATTGTCTGCGGCGGCAAGGGTTAGATGCAGCAGAAGGATGATAAAAGTCAATACTCTATGATGGTATAATATTAGCATGATGGCAGATTGCACTCTATGTTATAGATGCACATTCATAAAGCTTAGTGGTGGGAATTGCAATTCAGTAAGGGTAATTGCAAAAAGCACGGAGCATGGTATATATCTATCCGTGGTATATAGAGGCGATAAAGTTTTGATTTGCCACACAGAAGTTGCCATAAAAAATGCTTCACGATGAGAGAGAGTCTCACCATCAAAACTTCGTTCTATCGCCAAAGACAAATGTCGATTTACTTTAAGTGCCTCAACTAGTTGAGCCTGCCTCCACCCAAGCCACTCCATCTGTCTCTTCTAATAATAGCCTCTTGGATTGATATATCCTGCATAGAAAAGCATTTATAATAATGATATGAATATGAGACGAATATAGTGCTGCTAACGACGCCGAGCAACATCGTCGATTATCTGAAGGTCATAGTAATAGTTATCTTCAAGAACAAGAGAGTCGATCACAATGACAATACAAAGTGATAGGTTGCAAAGTGATACTCAACAACATAACAGTAGCCCTTATTTTAATCAGCATACAATGAATGATGATAGTAATAATAATATGAATTATGAAAGAGCTGCTGCCGATGCGATATCTTACAACCCAAAAAAGAAACATAATGATAATAAAAGGATAGTATCCACATCCTTACAATCACAACAAAATAGTATTAGTCAAGAGTTTCACAATTCTGCAACAGATGCCGCTCTTGCAGCTGCAGCAAATGCATCTAGTAATCATAATAATTACAATAATAAGGTGCCAAATACATCTGCAGATGACTTAGCAGATAGGCTCATGTCATATGCACAAAATGCAACATCTAATAACAATAATTCACCAATGTCCCGTCAACAACAGATAAGCCATCCAACTCAACAAGTGGTTGGGAATACGAATGTTAACATTATTATTAATAGGGGTAACTCTTCTGCAATGGTTAAACCACCACCGCCACCGCCACCGCCACCTCCAAGGCGATCTCAAAACCTTAGTTCTTCAACTTTAGATACCAAAAGTAATAATATGAGTGCATCTAATATGAATTGCAATACAGTACCTCCAACTCCTGCATCGGAAAGGAATTTCTCTGGTTCTACTGGAGATTTATTACAGTCTAAACCAACAATACTTTCTCCTCGCGAGAGAGAGTTAGAGCACGAGAAAGAACAGCTGGAACAAGAGAAGAAAATGATGGCTGAACAGTTACGCATAGCAAATCTTGAGCTTGCTAAAAGTAAACAATCTCCTAAAGGAGCCCATAAGGGTGGGATATTAAGGAATTCATTAACCAATAATTCTGGAAAGAGCAATTTGAATGCAAGCTATCAGGGGAATATGAACATGTCCACATCTCTGGGATCAAATGATAAGAATGAAGCACAATTCAAACAATTTGCATCAATGTCCTTGAATGATCTTGACAATAATAACAGAAATAGCTTGAGCAAGACAAATAGACAGAACAATACAAGCATGATGTCCAGTGTTCAAGAGTTCAATAACTCTTCAATGTCGGTGTCAAGCAGGGAAGGATTCTCCCCCCGTCCTGTCAAAATATCTCAATTTGATGATAATGATAATAACGGCAAGAACACCAAGACTGCAACAAGTACCACAACAACTGCATCATTTGTCAATTCAATACGGAAATTACCATATGAAAAGAAACAAACCAATAACTTTAACCCCATAAATACACCGGTAGAAGATATTCAAACTCCAAACTCAATCATTTCTCCATCATCAATGAAAAGTCCGTCGTCATCATCAGTTGTTCGAACAGTGGATACCCTTCCCGACAATGTCGATAAAAAGGGTAGATGTCTGAAACATCCGAACATTAAACTATTCAAGAAGAAGTTGCTAGGTGGTTCATATGATATGATTCGCGAATCGTGTCCAAGCTGCGTCGAAGAGGCACCGTATCAGAGTCTATGGAAGTCACAAGCCAAGACTCGAGGTTTCAAGAAGTGGCAAGAGGAAAGAGGAGAGCCATCTCGTCGTTCAATGGATAGTGAAGTCGTCAAATCAAGGGAACGTGGAAGGTCAATTGATGATAGCGCTACCGCTTCTAGATCTATATCATCAAGATCAAGGGAACGTGCATCACGGTCAAAATCTAGAGAACGTAAGAAATCGCAAGAACGCAGATCAAGATCTAGAGAACGAAGGAGGGATGAGATGCCATATGTGCCTGCATTACAAGGTGATAGAGAGTATACCAACGATCTTACAAAGAAGCGACATACTCCTCCACAACCCCCAAATCACCCACCGCACCCTTCATCACAGTCGTCTAATAGAAGAGGCAGTGGCGACTTACAACGGAGAGGACGGCGCAGATCTAAGGATGATAGAGGACGTGTATTGGAGATACCGGCTGAATCATCGGTGACATCTGAGCTCACCCCAGTTAGCCTACCACATACACAAACCCTATTTGACAGGGGAATCAATACATTAGCATCACTACAAAGCAGGGCACGTTCGTCATCAAGGAAACGACAGGGAAAGTCATCTGCCTCTGATAATGGGCCATCACGACCTTCACGCTCAGTGTCCCCCAAGACGTTCAACTATCTCAATGTCAAGAGTGGCGTTGCAACCCTTGGTCCCAATAAGACAAAGAAGAGCAGTACTTGCAAGAATGAAAACGTGTCAGCATCTGAATTATCAAAGAAGCATCTCGCATTTGATAAGAAGACTGGTAGATGCAAGTATCACCCGAGTATTATTCTGGCTAAGAAGTCGCCCTTTACAAAAGGTTGGGATATCATTAAAGATAGTTGTCCATTCTGCGCCGAGGCCAAGTCTTCGGCTGAGGATCAATTTGGTGAGATATCAAAAAAGAAGATGAATAAACTACTGGGTGGACAGGGTAATAGTTTGAAATCATATGCTACTCCTGAAAGTAACGAGGGTATCAGCAGAGAGAAACGTCGTCATAAATCCCCATCTCAAAAGCAAGCAATAGTTGAGGGGACCTTTACTGCACCTGAAACCAACCGTGTATCACGAATGCCTTATACTGCGCCTTCAGGAGAATGTTCAGGCTGGTATACTGGCGAAGTAAACTCTCACGGAAAGCCGCACGGAAACGGCCGAATGAGGTGTAAAACAGGTCGGTCGATTGAAGGCGAATGGTACCAAGGTGAATCTCTCGATTACTTGGAGAAGAAGGGACGAATCAAGGCTGGTTTTGGTACAAACGTTGCCCCTTGGAAGGAAGACCCTAGACTACTTGCTTCATCTTCTGTTGAGAGTGGACAACAACCACCATCCAATCAACAAGTTGTCATGTCTTCTCAGCAGTATCAAGGTCCACCACCACAACAACAGCAAGCTTACTATGCTGCTCCACAAATGCCTGCTGGCATGGTTTACAATTCGCCAGGCTATCAACAGCAGTACTTTCAACAGCAGCAACAACAACCCGGAAATCAAAATCAAATGAATCCCCGACAGCAGGGTTATTAAAGCATACTTAAAGCTAGAATCATCTTAATCTATTCTGGTTATATACCTTAATTTACATGTGTATACAATATACTACAATTCTAAGCAGCGGCGGCATGTTGGTAAAATGCTTCTAGAGCTAATGCAGCTGCACTTCGTGTTGACAATACAGAGCTATCTCCATTATCAGCATCTTCCTGGCTCGACGAAGTTGTCTGTCCACCTACCAGTAGAGACATCATTTCGTCACGCCCCTGATCATCACTACATCTCCGTGCGGCGTCGACAAATGTGTTCATAGCGTCATTTAGCCGACCTGCCTCAACTAGTATATTCCCTTCAATCTTCAAGCGATTGATAAGAAACGGATGTTCCATCTTTCCGCCCACAAGCATTAATGCTAGATCTAAAACTTCTCTATTTGCTGCCAGTGCAGCATCGATTTCACCCGATAGATGATGTACACGGCAAATATTACAAAGCGTTGTTATAACATCAAGTGATGGTCTACCAGAAACAGAAGCAAGGTTGCGTTGACAAACTAATGCCCGGTTATACATGTGAATTGCATCGTGGTATTCATCATTGTCATGTAATACACGTCCAACCGCATATAAAATCCGTCCAAGATCCGCTTCATTGAAGATATTGCTTCCAGTAGATTGTTGATGCTCTAATATTTTCATACAGGCAAGGTATGAAAGCATGCTTCCGCCCAAGTTTCTTTGTTCAAATAATACTGCACCTCTCCGCTCGAGCAATGTACAGATATACACATGTCTATGATCTAATTTCACACGAGCAAGCGAAAGTAAGCGGTTGTAATGGTGCCAAGCCTCCTTGTAATCCGATGCATCACCGTTTGCCTCGTGTACTAAGCCTGTAATGTAGTGCTCAGCCACTGAACTCAACCACTTGGCTCGTCTATCTATATCATGATCGTATGCTGCCATTGCCGTATCCAAAGCGGACGATGTCGCGGAGAATGAGTTTGATCTACGGAATGAGGTATGTTGATATCCAGTATTACTCAAACTGCGCCGAGATGAATTCCTTCGATGTGGTTTGTTATCTTCAGCTATCAGTTTGCAAAACTTTGATGCATCATCGAGTTTGTTCATTCGGCAAGATATCCGAGATAAATTCAGACGAATGACTAAAAGAAGGTAGCTTTGTGGCGGAATCCTATTGTCATCATGCGTTTCATTTGATTGAGTGAAGTTGATCTCTGATAATATATCTCCTTGTTCAAGGGAAGTCTTGGCCTCTTCAAAGCTCGATATTGACTCTCGAATCTTCTTTAATCTATACTGAACTATACCAATGTTTGACCGTACAACAGCCCTGAGTTGACAAAATAAGGTTGATTTGCAATCTTTGGTATTTAGGCAGTCTTCCAACGCAAGCTCCAGAGTATTCAATACTTGCTGTAACTTGTCTCCAACTCCTCCACCAGATTTGCGGTACTCTAAACTTGCTAGATTTAACCTTGCCGCAATCAATGTAACTGATTCAACCATTGTCATCTTACTTTTTCTACCAGTGCTAGAGCTCACTAAATTTCGTAAGCTCGATCCCAATACTGGTATTGGGTCTATTATGAAATCCAATCCCAATGGAGTAAGGCCTTGACATGAGTAAACCTCGTCAGGACAATCTAACTTTTGATGCACATGAAGATCATGTACAATGTCATCCGATGGTACAGTACTGTGGTGAGTATGAGAGGGATGACGATGATGAAATGAAGAACTTCGAGTTCGTGATAATTGCGGAGTGCTATGTGGTTGAAAGTTGGCCAACATCGACTTGCCTGGATGTGGAGCAGTTACTGGATGAGATGTATTGCGAGATATTTTCGATGGTCGTAGAGGTGATATAGGTGATTGATCTATCGACTTGGTTTGTTCAATTCTTGACATGGAGAGTTTATGTTTCGAAGGTGAAGGGCATAGATCAGCAACACTAAATGATGCACTGCGTAAACGCCGTGGTGATTGTAATGCACATCCCCCAAACCCTGCAGGCTGAAAGGGAATTGTTGTCAAATCAGGAGAGTTTCTTCCATCATCACATTCCTCTTCTTCAGTCATTTCTTCTGTATCGCTAGTTTGTATAGGAGCTGGAGCCATATCCCCACGAAGTAACTTCTGTCGAAACCAAGCTAATCCCTCAGCTTCTGTAACCTTTGGACATTTCTTTTGTGGGTGATTCTCTTTACTCAGGTTTTTGTTGTTTGTGTTGTCCTCTTCTTCTAAACTAGTATCTGACATTTCATCTAAAGCCGTCCTAGCTGATTCAATACTCAATTTATATCGTTTGATAGCTTCACCGACACGATTTGACCGTGCCAATAACGTCCCTATATCATTCTGCAGTGCTGATATTGACATGGTTGTAAATGATGAAAATGGATGATACATTGCATCATCTTCCTTATTCTCAAAGTGTATTACTGGACTTTGTTGTTGTTTTATTCTACTATATGAAGATGAATAGTGATGAAATGAATGTGCACGCTGTCGTTGTTGACTTTGTTGCCAATAGGATTTACTTGCTTGTATTGGTTCTTCTTCTTCATCAGATGATACTACTTGATTCGCATCTATATCTATTGCAGCAGTCTCCTCAGATGTAGGGGCATATAAAGGCAAATGTGGTATCCCATCTATTATATCATCATCATTATTAGCAGTTGTAACATTGTCCTTTTCAATCTTTCCAACAACTGCAGACCATGAAGATTGTCTATCAGGAGAGGAGGAAGATGAATCTAGTATACTTTTCTTTTGTTTTGATGTAGGTGAAAGTAATGGAAAATCATTTCTTGTAAATGATGGCCGTCTTCTATCTATGGATTCTTGTGTTTCTATTCTATTGTCACTCTTTCCTCTAGAGCTAATATAGCTATTGTTTGCTTTCCTTCTATAATCTCTATCACTGTCACTACCTAATGTTGATTTACTTCTCAAATTACCTACAGACATACAATTTCCTCTATCGCTACGATTAGACGAAGATTTATTGAACAAATCTCCATACCCATACTTCTTCTTTATACTACTATTATTGCTCTTCTCTTTATGAAGTGGAGAGGAAAAAGGTTGTAGTGCCTTTTGATGGTCAGTCCATGACTTTGTTCTCTCATTGCAATAATTGTTGCTGTTGCCTTTATACTTATCATCATCAGTAGTGTGCGAAGAACTGCGGAGAAATGAAGGATTGCGCGGTGTAGTAGAGCGCATAGATGTACCATGATTGATACTATACTTCTTATTGGCCATGCCTCTTGCAGAAAAGTGCATAAGATGTGAATCTTCTTCTTCATTGTGGTTGACCATATTAACTTATTACTGTACTACTACTAGAGCTTATAGAGCACTAGAAATATTGATGATGTCTATGCGTATATATGCCGATATTGGCCATCCATAATAGTATATCAAACGTCATCCTCTTATCATAAGTTACTCGCTCCACAAAAAAGAAGGATACCACTTGCCTCGTATTTTCTCTGCTGGTGAGAAACTTTTCTCATACGATACTAGGTTGCAAGACGGCTTATGATGCGTGCCGATATTGTGGACTCAATCACCTTTTAATGCTCATTCGAATCATAATAATCCACAGGCTTCGGTGCTGCCGGCTATAGGTGTTACATATTCACATTGCCATTGCATTGCAGAGGGGGATAATATTGATGATATTAGAGCTTGCTTTAACTTTATCCCAGCTACTCAGCAGAGCTTGGTATCATCTCACTTACATAGTACACACCGTACACACACATTTAATTAAATCAAAGACCTCAAAAGTAGTGGTACTCCTTAATCAGAATCAGAATCATCCATAAACGCCGCAAACGAATTAACTTTCTTAGGTGGCTCCTTCTTAGTTTCCTGTACTGGCATTGTTGGCATAACAGGCACTGTGGCTGCCGGTTGGGACTTTGCTGCTGCTGCTGCAGCCAACGAACTAGTATTTCCGCCACCAGATGTATCATTATTCTTTCCATTGTCTCCAATACTCTTTTTAATGTTTGACTTGGAAGAGTTGCGCCTGTCGCTATTATTACGTCCCTCGCTCCTGCCTCTTCCTCGACCAGATGTTTCTCTCCCTCTTCCGCCTCGTCCAGATTTGCGTGTGCTGTCGCGTCTACCATCACCACGACCTCCTCTACGATCACTGTTGTCTCTGCTGTTTCTTCCTCCTCTACCACGCCCGCTTCCCCTCATATCAATTTGTTTCGCGGTTTCAGTTGACGTTTCATTTGAAGTGACTGTATCATCCTTCTTGTCACTAGAAGCTGCTGTATCATCGTTCGTGGTAGTATTAACATTAGCATTACCCCAATCCAACGATACATTGTTCAACTCATCAACACCCACGCTTGGCTTATTCAAAATTGCAACCTTTTCCATTTCTTTAGTCACTTCTTCTGTATCCTCCTTCTGTGAAAAGGAAGAAGTACGCTTCCTTTCGTCATTTGAAAAGGAAGAAGTACGATTCTTCTGCTCGTCATTTGACGAAAAAGATGTTGTCCGTTTCTTTTCAACGAGAATCTTTGATTCATCCCTAGGCTTGGCTCCACCAAAGATGGAACTCTGCGATGTAGTAGGACCGGTATTCTCCTCCACAGGTACTGTACGTTTCATCAATTTAAGAGAAGGACGCTGTCTAGGAGCACCACCGCCAGAATCCCCACCTCCCGGCATACTACTAGTACTACTCATTGAGCTATCACCGCGTCTCATTGGTGACGGAGGACCGCCAGCACTAAGTTGACCACTCGATCCACGAGAATATCTTTGTCCTCCCGGAAGACCTCCCCTAAATTGAGACCCATCAATCTTTGGAAGACTGCCCCTCGAGTTATCACGGTTATAATTATTATCCCCACGAGGTCCTCTCATTGATCCTCTCTCACTATTCCCTCTATGATCATGCATGCCCCGTTGACTATCCCTTCTATCACCACGTCCGCCACCACCGCGGGGCCCACGTTCACTTCCACGTCTATTACCACCGCCCCTTGCTGGATTTGAAGAAGCTACATCCGTCTTAACATTCCTACCATTTAATTGTGGATTATCCATTTGAAGGAATGCCAAAAGCTGTAATTGTAGTAAAAAACACAATTATAAAAACACAATTATGCATACGAAATAACCACACAATCGCACAACCAAGCAATCACAGCATCAACAACAATAATAAAACCAATACAACAAATTAGAAAGCAAAGCAGCCAAAATACGTTAGCATTAAAGATACATACGATATGAACAAAATTGCAAATTAAATGAGCATATGATATGTCCATAACATAACATAGTAATTACATACCTCCTCGGGAGTGTCAAATTCACAATAACCATATCCCCTACTAGTATTAGTAGTCTTATCAATCATTAATCTTGCCGAGGTAATACGAACAATACCCAAAACTTGTCCATTAGTGGCATTAATTGCCTCTAATCTTCGACGGTTTAATAATATATCTAACTCACGTCCCAAATCATTATTCGTACGTAATTCATTATGTAAATTACCAAGGAAGGCAGTAAAGGGTGGTTCAGTTGGTATATCAAATTGTCTTGGTGGTATAATATAATCATCTTCTTCATCACTATCGGGGGCTAGATCATGATAGGAGGTTGAACCGGGTAAACCAGAGGGTGGAGGTGCTATACGATCACTATCGTCTGATTCCTCATCGGAGGAGCAATGATCGGCCCATGATTTGATGTTAGACATGATTATGATTATACCTATGTGATGGCTGATGTGTGATGTTTGATGTTTGATGTACCTTAATTGCAATGATTTGATGTTTGATGTTTATTGTGTGTGTTTATTTAGACAGATGATATTATAATTGCACTTATTATTTATTATTATGATAGATATTGTGAAGCGTATTGAGACAGTAGGCATCAAATATGAGGTGGTATGGTGGTATTATGGTAGCGCAAGTTGTGATATTGGCACGGATTGGCAGATTTTTTTTGGGAGTGATTAATGTTTAGTAATTTGGCGATCAACGGTTTTGAGGTGAGTATGCCTCTCCAAAGAGGAGGAACTAACTATCATTATCAACAACTATGACATATGTTTGCATAGATTACCAGTTCCTAACTTAAGGTGAAGCTATGCTAAACTATTATCACATGAAATTTGGTGAATTCAATTTGTAACAATCATCATCACATGTATCTCTAATTGACACAAGTGACACCATCAGATAGAGTGTTGTTTCTGGAAAGTTTGAAGCCTCAAAGTAATATGGATCAAAAGGCATTGTTTATGCTCAGAGACTGCCAAAAAAAGCCTCAGAGCAATATAGTACATACAGCAGACACATCATATGTGCAAAAGGTTAGCAGTTTAATGGAAGTATGAGAATTGTCCTTCGAATGGGATCATTGGGTCGCCAGCATAAGGGATAGCAATATCATTTAATGCAGGGACAGATCCTGGGATCTTATCAGCACATAAGAATCCAAAGATACCAAGCTGAGCAAGACGTCCGTTGTTAAGTTCTGCGACCAATCCTCGCTCTTTCTTCTCTTCTGACTTGTTCTTGCTGAAGCCGAATGGATCATATAAATCTATCATAATAAACGAAGAGGTAATGTAAATGTTAAAAATGATAATTCATACTGTATATGTTTGCAACAGCACACTGCACGTATGTACTTACCAAGAACAAAGTGAACATTATCCCTAAACAATTGGAAAGGAGGATATTGACCAGGTTTGCGGCCATTTGTGTAATGGGGTACTGTTCCTCCGCCACCACATTCATCCCACAATTCCAACATGGCAATAACACCAAAGATTTGCCACTTAGCAGCCTCGGGAATAGCATCCCACTGTGCCTCGGGACTTAGATCAATCGATGGATGAGCATCTCCAGCCAATGTTTGTGGCCATGGGAAGACGAAGTTACTTTGAGTAATGTATCCCACGAATGCAAACATGGCAATACGTCCATGCTTAATTTCTGATTGACGTAACCATCCAATAGTGGCCTCGTTGCCCCTATCCCAAAAGTTTTGATCAGCTAAGCTTAATGGATCATAGAATTTTACTGTAGGGTTGGCCTTTTGGGCTAATGATTCGAGGTCTGCCTTGGATTCACTAATGGATGTAACCGATCGGCTAGATGTTTGTGATGATGGTGCAAATGCTGCCGTTGAGGCAACGATGGATGCTAGGATGGCACTCTTCATTGTTGATATCGTCTAAAGTTGCAAAGGTAAGTTGTCAATAGCCAAAGTTGAAGCAATATCCAAATCGCAAATAAGTATCATATGGGCAAAAAGGATACCTTTATATTATAAAGTACGAGTCGTACTGTTCTCAACATTTATTGTTACTCTCAATATATCGTTTTTGTTGTGTCTTTGCCTTTGTTGAATAGTGTTGTTCCTGACAGGGGATAAGACAATAGAAGAAGGATAAATCAAAATTACTTATTTAAATTATGTCGGCAATGGATGACAAAAAGAAAAAGAAAGTACGCCCTCGGCTAAAACCAATTTCAACAACAATAACAGATAACTCTTTTGGAGGTAATTCTGACGATGGTTTAGGTTTTGGTCATATACTAACACCTGGAGAAGTTACTACTAATTCAAAAGAGAAAGATGAAAATATTGGCAATGGTGTTAGTGGTGGTAAAACAAGTGAAGAGACGTTACACGCGAGTAAATCTGTGGCACTTCCCGAACTTTCACCACGTGAACCATCACCACAACAACAATCAAAGTCTTCTACTACTACGCCCGAAGCTGCTTTATCGTCTGAAAAACGTCAAACAATTACCACCGTAAATGGTATAGATTGTATGACACAATATTCATCAATTACTAATCCATCAACTGCCACAACGCCGTCATCTTCAGCTGTAAATGGTGGTGCAGTTAATAATCTTGATCAATTATCGTTTTTACATGCCGAGATATCATTAGAATCGAGCAGAGATGATGGTGTAGATAATGTTGGTGAGGAAGAAGAAGAGGGTGAAGGGATTAATAAAAGTACAATGATTGGAAATGAATTGTCTCCCATCAAGGTTAGTAGTACAAATAATGAGGTGGTAAATGTACAAAAGGATCAATTGAATACTTCTGATGATGATGATGTATCAGTAGCATCATCTGAATCATCAAGCAGCAGCAGTAGCAGCAGTTCAGAAGAAGAATCTGAGGCATCTGATCTTCCAACTCCTATTGACAATTCAAATGAAACAAGTCAATTACAAGAATTACAAAGTGAGATTAGTTCACGTCAAAGATTATTATCAAAACTACTTCGTGGCAAGGAGGGCAGTTTATATGCATCATTAGTTCAAGAACAGGAAGAGATGGTCAATAGTCAATTATTATCAGGGAAGGATGATGCTTCCAAAACATCATCATCATCTCCAACTGCACTCCAAAGAATCAAATCAATCCTTGTCGATGAATACTACCACACTCTTCCTGGTGCATTCTCTCTCATTATACATTGTCTTCTATATGTAACAGTCTACGCCATCATTTCTAAAAGCTTGACAAAATTATGTGATGTTACCATTATCTACTTTACCGGCTGGGATGCCAACGTGAACTGGTTTGATTCCACCAATCATGAACTTGTATTTTATGCGATTGTATTATTCTTTAGTTTAGTAGCCGCCAGGCTGACGGGGGTAATCTTTGATTGGAATGAAAATCGAATGTACCAAAAGAGAGTTGCATTTCAAGTACGTAATAAGTGGTATATGAAATGTTTTGATACCAAGTTGATGGACTATTTCCATGAGGGTGCACTTTCAAACAAGTACGATACGAAGAAAAATGACAGCGGTACCGACAAGGAGGCAGTAGAAGGAAGAGAGGCTCGACAAAGTAAGAAAAAGAAATGGGGTCCAAAGATCAAATATGTACTCGATTTATTTAGCTTCTTCATCTGCTACAAATGTGTTGATAGCTTCGTATCAACATATATGTATCTCGGAAGTGAAATTACAGACTCGGTTCTACAGAATCTACCGAGCCGACAGTTACAAGAGGAAAGAGATGCTCATTTAGTTGCGACTGGGTTTTCGTATGCCTGTCCTAGTGTCACTTCTGCCCTTGACAATCCATATGCCAAGGATATGCTCAATTGGATTGCTAGTTTGGAGATTGAGTCTGAAGAAGCTAAGAATTGGCTTACAAATGCAAAGAAGTGTGGTTGGTCAAGTGAGATGGATAAAGTAGAAGTGCATAGTGATCTTGAAGAAGAAAAAGAAGAAGAGGAGGAAGACGATGAAGAGGAGGAGGAAGAAGATGCCAGTCCAACATTTTTGAGACAAAGGCGTATCATGAGTGCTCAGGATGACAAGTATCTACAAGCAACAATCTCACGTGAGGCATATTATGATTTGGTCGGCGATCCTAGACCACGATTCTTTGATCCTGACAAGGAGATGTTCTTCTTGTTGACTTCTACAACAGTTTGCTTTGGGTTGTTATATGCATTTGGCATTCCTTTCTTGCTCATCTAGAGTTTAGAATTTGTGTGAATATGACGCCGAGTGAAAGAGAGTGAGGAGGTTTTCATAATACTAAATGTAAAGGTTTTCATATATTAGCTAGAACAAAACAGGTAGCACTACAATAGCTCTACACACTGTAAGTGTTGAGTTGTTAGATCAGACCATGACTACCTTTTCTCGACTCATGTTTTGATCATTAGGCGCCTCTAGAGTCACTTGAGTAATCAAACTGATCTATTGACTGTACTATATTCTTATACAAGCAATGCGTAGGCAAGGCTGTGTCCTTACTACATATGGTATAACTCTTACTCATCTAAGTAGGTATATCAAAGAGCAGCTCTCTGAATGGACAATATGATTGGCTGAAAAAGGATACCATAGGTATCCTTTTTTCCAAACTCATATTTCCCCCACTTTTATGTATTTTCTCCTCTCTTCCTCTCCCTCTTGCTCTAGATTCAACCTCTATTGAGTGCAAATAAATATTATTAACAGCAGAAAACATACCTCCCAACATCCATTTGTGATCGATACTTAATAATATATACCAGCGGCGTTGTCAGTAAAAGGATATTACAAACAAAAATATTATTTACTTGGATCTTCCACTCAACACATTTTCATACCTTATAAACGTCACCGCTTAACGTTTGAGACAATTGCAACAACAATAATACATTATTTTCACAGTACTTAATAGAATAAGATGAAGTCATCGCTATATTATACAATCTTCGCATTGTTCCTTGTGTTACCTCCCATATTAGCATTCGCTCCTCCAACTAGAATATCCAATCTTTCAGTGTCATCAACTACTACTACCACTGAACTAAATGGCAAACCTGCAAGATCTCCGGAAGATGATTTAGAGCTAACTCGTGAGGTCATTATGAAACATATTGCATCAACGAGCAATGATGATGTTGTTGACGACGGTGACGATGAGGTTTCTAGCAAATCAGGTGAAGTAGAAACCAGAGGTACTAGACAGAAGATTAAAGCACTCGGATCAAAAGTTAAATCAAAAGGCAATAAGAAGATGAAAGATCTGAAGAAAAGGTTTAACAAGAATGAGTCGAAAGAATGAAGAAGTAAAGTGAGCTTAACAAACTCATTCATTGGAAGAACAGAGAGCTGTTTGATAGATGTATCAGCGTAGAAAATGATTCTCATATACTACCACGCAAAAGGTAGCGCATTAGAAGGGTGAGAAATGTATTATGTTATAGACAGAGAGTTGACAGCAAACTCAAAACTCGCTAACTTAGTATCATATCATTGACAAGTATTCAGTGGCGTATGTTATCAAATACCTTGCAAGTATTGTCTGGTCATTTTTATACTCATACTTCTTCATCACTTCCCAATATCAATGGCTCAGTCATATCATCATCTCGACTTGACTTTTTACTTCGTCTAGAACTATGCGACTTTTTAGAAGTACCGACGCCGCAATTCGCTCAGAAGCAGAATCATACCTGAGCAATTTATTTCTAAGCTTTCGAACAATAGCAAACCTGGCAATTTCAACAGCTGCCAAACAACCTAGAATGATACAAAACATTGGTATCAAGTTTCGAAGAGTTGCAATCTCTGATTCAGTGAGATACAGGACATCTTTGTGTTCCGTCAAGTAGTCAAAGTAAACATCTGGTGATGCCATTCTGGTTAAATGGAGCCAAGTATGCTGAGATAACAAGTCCAAATCTATGGCATACTTTGGTTGCAAAACCAATAATGCCAAACATGCTAATCAATAGCATCAATTAGGTGTATTGCTTTGGCTAGGAATTGGCCAGTATGATAACAACAACCCAGCTTGCTATCAATCGCATCTTGTTCTGCTTGTGATAGCTTTGGTTCACTCTTCTTCTTTGATGAAGTAGAAGCAGCAGCTTGCTTTGATGCATTAAGTCTTTCATCTCTTTTCTTTCGTCTTTCTGCTCGTTCCTTCATCTTGGCATCACGTCGTGAAGATTTATCTGCTCCTAAACCCGTCCTCGAAGGAGATGATTATATTGTGTCATCGGCCATTAATGGTGAAGAAGAAGACGACTTCTTCTTCTTCTTCTTTTGTCCACTACTGAAGAACCTTACCATTGTTATAAGACACAAAGACGATGCAGATATTATGTTGTACTTGTTCACCGCTCAATTGGTATGATTGTCAGTCTCTATAGTAACACCTTGCAGTATGTTTACAAAGTCCATTACAGCTTAGCCTATTGTACAACACTCCAATCAATATCAAGTCCTAAATCGATTTATCGCAGTTCTAGTGCATCTTCTTATTCATATGGTACTTAGGTCGATATTGCAATAATTGCATAATTTTTTTCAAAGACATAAAGAGACATAAAGAGCTCAGCTAAACCTCACTACTATCTACACAAAATAAGGTCCCTATACCTATCCATAAGCACGCCGCTATCATGTCAGATCAAGTCCGTACTGCTCACTTACTCATTAAGCACACTGATAGTCGCAATCCAGTGTCTCGACGTACTGGTAAGTTATTTGCAACATATTAATCTTTTTTTCTGAATTGTCTCATCACTCAACACCATATTTTTAGGTTCCCAGGTATCATTATCCCCTGATGATGCTGTAGCTGAATTGAAAACGTATGAAGCAAAGATTAAAGCGGAGGGAGTTTCGAGCGCATTCCCTAAATATGGTGCGTGTTATCATTTTATCATAACTTACTCATATGTTGTACGTGATAACTGATAACTAAACATTAAATGTCTGGTGTCCATATACTTAGCTGCTGAAAGAAGTGACTGCTCAAGTTGCAAGAATAATGGCGATTTAGGCTTCTTTGGAAGAGGTATGATGCAAAAGGCGTTCGAGGAGTCAAGTTTTGGACTAAACGTGGGTGAGATGTCATCAATAGTATCAACAGATTCTGGCTATCATTTAATCTACCGTATTGCATAAAAGGGTGGAAGATTGTATGCTACGTCGGCTCTTCTCTCAAGTGGTAAACTTTCAACAACATGAAATGATTAAGGAGAAGTGTTTATCCTACCACAGAAATATACACATTTCTAATCAATAAAGTATTTCTTTAGCTAAGAGATAGATAGCAGAACGATGATTCCTTATGTAATTGTATTTAATCTTCGCAGGTTGTAACTATGTAGCCCTTCACTCTAGTCCCAGGGTTGCTTGACCTTCTTGCCTTGTTAAACAACGTCTGGGCACAACTACCACTTTTTGTTTGTAGGTTGGGACCTGCCATACCAACCTTGTGTGAGAAACCCCATGAATTAAGACTAATGAGTGTTCCTTTTCCAGTTTCATCCATATCTTTTATCCAGGCTCCTCCACTTGCACCTCCGGTCATTGCACATTGGTTTAACCAAAAGTTTTGGTAACTAGGTATACCATTAATCACGGTATTCCTCTCGGCACAGTGGCGTAAGCTTGGATCTGTATCGGCAGAATAGCCTATTGAGTAAATAAACTCTCTGTCGAGGTCGTGCTCGAAATCAATCTTCATAGGGCTCACTCGTTCTTCTAAGATATGACTTCCCGACTCATATCCTGCTTGATGGTTACTTGAATGGTTCTCAATAACATAGAACGCATAGTCATGCTGTTATAGAGTAATAAAAAAAGAGAGATTAGAAGTGAGATATCTTATCTTCAGAGTTATCAAAGGACGGCAACTCCAACTTACCGGTACATTGATAGGAAAAGTGTCTTTTGTCCACCCGTCTGAAACGACTGCCCAGCTTGTAGCCCAGCAACCATATCTATCATTTCTACAATTATGATCGCTTTTGTCCCCTCTAGTACTATCCTGATCTGGAATGAACATAGCCTCACTCGCAAACTCTTTATATATGTCCGAGTAACAACAATGAGCTGCAGTAGCAATGATAGTACGACCGTCAGACGTATCGCTCGTATCGCCATCTCGACCATCTTTCACGACAGTACCAGAGCATACGAATACTTGATCTCCTGTTTCCTTAAACTTGAATAAAATCCGGCCAACAGCACCCGCGATGTAACCACCATGGTTCCAATTCGAATCAGATACCTCCTTGGTTTGGGACATAAGTTTCACACCACCAGTTGGTGTGGGGGCAGGTGGAACCTTTTCTACCTCATCATCTTCACCCTCCTTGTCATCATTAACAAAGTGACTGCCGCTATCACCAACACCGGCAACTAAAAAGGAGGTACATCCAGTCCTTCTCTTCTTGCTTCGTTCATCCTTGACTGATATTTGGTAACACCATTGAGTACCCCTGTGTTTATTGAATCCATCAACAGTTGCCTCAAAGATACCACCGCCTATGGGTTTCATATCTATACTATCAGACTTCGTACCATCTTGTCTTTGTAGTTGAAAAACTACACTCTTTACGGGTGACTTAGTTGCCTGTGCGGGTGATACCTTGGCCGAGAAGGTGTATGTATTGCTGACAATAGTCCCTTGCTTCGGCCGTACCCGTCTTATGTCAGGCACCTTCTTTTTATATGTAGACTTTTGTCTATTATTATGAGGAGTCATATTATGATAATATGAAATTTCTTCTTCGTTTTCTTGGGGATCTTGATCGGCAACACTTGTTTTATGATGGGGGGCGATATCTTGGAGAGCTCGGCTATCTTGAAGGTCGTCAGGTACTTCCTCGTCAAATATTTCCTCTGGAGACCTGAAATTTATAGAGTCTAAATGAATAACACCATTATTATAATCTTCCTTCATATCAATATCTCTCATAGCCCTACGACGTCCCCTCAATCCATGATTATTCCTCATCATGTTAACATCAATCCCATCCTCTTTTAATATCTTATAATACAATCTATCCGAAGGTGGTGGTGCACGATGTGTTGATTTAACATGTACTATATCAGCCTCATGCATAATATTATCAACATTTAACAGTTGATCCCAATAGGTGTCGCCACCTTGTTGTCCACCTTTTGCAAATGATTCTGCATAAGGTTCTAGATAACCATATGGACCTTCCACAAATGCCGTACCCTCCTCATTTATACGTAATTCAAGTGGCATTGCACGCATTATCTTTTCGGGTGTAAAGGATGCAAATGTTTGTGCGGCTGATTCTTCTAATTGTCGATGGTAGGCTGCCTTGTCTTCATCTTCCTCAAACTCGAGTGTTTGTTGATCATCTCCTCTATCAGAGTCCTCGGTATGGCGGAGATTAACAGCGTTATGATGCTCAATATTATCTGAGTGTTGTATATCAGATGTATGAATTGTATTTCCTACTACAGGATTAATGAGTAGAGAGGAGGTAACACCTACCATGAGTGATGTGGCAACAATTGAGGGTGACATTCTCAGACGTTGTTTATATGTTATGGTAGGTTGTAATTCTATTGGCTCGGCGGGGTTTAATGGCACAAGAGCAATTGCATTATATTCTATTTGCAATTAATTAACGAACAACGTCAATCCGTTTACCTTTAGCAACCATAGTAGCCGCCATTTATTATTGAACGACAACTACATTTGGCAGTACAGCCTGTCACTGTGACTAGCGGTACTACACGACAAAAGTAATTGAGAGCAATGCTACACTATAGGGCTATGAAGTAAAGGATTCATCAAATAAGAGGATCATAAACATACATATTGATATTCAATTAGATAGAGGCGAGGTAGCCCATAAAGTACAGTTGATTACAGAACAGTTTAGATACCTTTACTTTTGAAATAGTATCTTTCTCTATCTTTCTCTCACTAAGTTGCCCTTGACCCTCTCTCTAATTTGCGCACTCATCCGTGGCTTAGAGACCATTCATTATCCTTCACCTAATCTTCAATCTTCCGCATAGTTCTTCTCTGAAATCCTCACTCATTGAACTCATTGGTATTGATCATATGATCTTTCACCAACTTACTTACTGCCTTGAAATTAGAATGATCTGCACCTCCTAATAACATAAATACCGCAGATTGTGCAGTAGTTATAAAAGCACCGCTAGTTTCCATCCTTCTTAGTGCAATTTCACGATCATATTTTTGTTGAGAGCTAACCCCATCAGCGATTATATGTACCTCGTGCCCCTTCTCCAATAAGTCTAATGCAGTCTGCTGTAAGCATACATGTGCTTCAATTCCAACCAATAAGAAGGATGTTTTGTTTAGAGATGATATATGCTGCGTACATTCCTCAGTACACATGCTAAACTTCTTCTTCTCAAATATTGGAGCCAGTGTACTACCAATATCATTCGAATCTTCGAATGCATCTGTAATCGTCGGTCCGAAGACCTTTGTATATTGCTGTGTAACAACTATTGGAAACTGCAATTCCTTTGCAACCGATGTCATGAACTTTGTTGTATTAACTACCGACTCCATTTTGTGTATTAGTGGACGAAATCGTTCTTGTACATCACATACCAAGAGTGCAGTATTCGACGGAGAGAGTTTACCCACTGCTCTACTAGCTGTAGCAGCAAGAGAAGAAGACATTTTGATTCTTTTATTATTAGTAATGTCGATATTGTTGTTTTGCATGTATGTACACTAATAGTTTGGGTAGGGTAATGGTAGGGTAATGAGAGAAGAATCACACACGATGAGCGTGAAATTGATAATGATTTGAGATTGGTATAATAACAACAGCAACAAACAACTTACCTTGGAGAATCCAGAGCAACCTAATCCTCTAGTAATGATACTTAATAATATAATTATACCGGAGGTAGAAGAGGAGCAATGTAACATAAGAACAACATTACCTCTCACATGAAGGATGAGGCGCAAGGGGCGGGGGGATGGAGCTCCACTTTACTGGTATCCTTGGCGAGTCTTTGGCAGAGAGTGAATCCCTTTTTAATTAGATGTGGTGGTGATTCGTTAAAGAGTATAAAACAGAAGAATAACAGTATTCAAGAAGAAGTATAAAGGAATATCTTTCCCTTTGATGCACTTCAGAAGCATTTATTTGACTGCAAAATTTTTACCATTAATTTGTTTCAATCCAAATTATTATCTTCTAGAATTCCAATTAACACAGATTGATCATATTCGTGTCTGTAGAAAAGTGCTTCACATGATCGATGCATTGATAATGTGCAATAACCAGCTAGAAGTAGCCAACATTCCGCCGCCAAATTGATACTGAATACTTTTCAACACATAACGACAAAAGATGTAAACTACCTAACACTTGTTTTACTATCCACTAACTACTCTGCATGGCCATCTAATTGAAAATCCCCTTTTTGTGCTCTCTTTTCTTGTTCCGCGTCTTCTCCTTCAAATCCGGTGTAAATGACATAAAATAATACAATCAATGGTGACATGGCGAATAATAACTGTGTTGTTGTGTGTTTTTATTGTTTGTATTGCATTGTTGTAGTGTGTGCAGTGATTTTCAGGTAGAAAACAGAGAAACAAAAAGATATTCACGTAAGGTATATGATATATAATGATACAGACACACATATTGAAACTGTAAAAATAAGTAACATACAAAAAAATTGATAACTTGGTATCTTAAATTCATATCTCTGTGGACGTACCTTCAAACCATTTATGCCCATCTGAACTGCCGTGAGAGGGTCGGCTTCTGTAGGAGCAGTTGGCATGTTTGCAGTTTATATTGATGTGTGGTGGCGTAGGTCTCTTTGCTTATGATGATACCAGCTTGTGGATGGTTCGAAGGCCAATTGGGAATAAATGGAACATTTTGGCGATATACCCTCTCAGTATTGGTGTAAAGGACCAACACCATCAAACTTGAAGAAATCTTCTTTTTGTTCCCTTCTAGCTACAACGGCTGAGTTAGTACGATTTCATCAAAACTGAAAGTGTCAAGAAGGTAGGTGTCATGGTGACCCCCTACTAGAGTTGTACAGCAGGCCAATGGTTGTATCATCGAAGAATAAACTGGAGACGATATCGTGTAGAAACTGTGGCTTTTTATTGATATCAAACATATCATGTGCATATTTTTCTCACCTTTCTTTTCATACTTTGTTTTATAGGGGTATAATAATAATATCATAACATGAAGCTCTCCGCCATTGTCTCCCTAACTGCTCTATCCTCTGCTGCTGCCTTTGCACCCGCTGCACAGGGTCCTCAGACTACTGCATTGAATGCCCAGATGAATCGTCAGGCATTCCTTGCAGCTGCCGGGGCTTCGTTAGTTGCGGCAACTCCATTGGTAGCTTCTGCTGGTACTATGGGACAAGAACAGGTTACTGATCCTACTGAGGTGTAAGTTGTCTCTTTATACTTGTTGAAGGTTTGTATTTGCAACTTGTTATTAATTGAATATGACACACTGTCATTTGGTTTACTCATGTACCGATTTTACAAATATACCATCTTATACACAATTACAATAACTGATACTATTGGATGCATCATTATACAGTTGGGAAACCGGAGCACCATCAGCTGCTGCCAGAGCTGCTCGTGATGCACGTTATGCAAATGCCAGAACTCAAATGACATCTGCCTTCCCACCCCAGAAGCGTTTAACTCTCGAGAGAAAAAGTCCTGTAACTCGGTTGGATATCAATGCTCCAAATTTCACTGCATACAAAAGGACATACCCTGGCCTATTCAGAGAAGAAGCTGCACCAGCAGCAGCTACAGAGGCCGTTGCTTCTTCAGAGTAAATGATAGATATGATTTTGATACAAATAGATGATTACAGTGAATAATGCCGGGTGAAGTTTGTAGGATGAGGACGAAAAGAAACTGATCTTATCGGTATATACGACAAAATGAAACAACCTCGCCTATGTGGGTCCAAATACTGTACATGCTTCTAATGGGAATGAGTCAGAGCTACTACATAAAGACTATAAGATACAGCTAGCTCGAACCCTCTCATTTTACCTACTTTTTTGAAATATTGTTTTAAGCAACAGGGCAGTCTAACATCTCCATTAATACATACTACATACATAACACATAAACAAAGATGTAAGGTAGTGAGCCTCTTCCTATTGAATATTGAAAGCGCTCACATTGCTCATCATAGGTAGTATTCATGGGACATTTTTGGTCTTGGTGTTTGACACTACTTCATGAAGGTATCTTTTTTTTTAGACGATGTGATTCGTGGATATGCAAATGCACCACTTCCTGAAAGCAAGGAACATCGATCAGTTATACAAATGGTGTTGTTGGGTAATGCAGATAGGATGATAATAATGAATAGCTCAAATCATCTATGAAATGAAATAATAGGGGAAGATACCTCGTAATAATATAAATCATCTTGAAATATAGTGACATAATTGCAATGCCATCATCAAGTGAAGAACTTCGAAGTAAATTGTTGTCCAAACTTGGAATAACCAAGCAGAAGAAGAAAACCACATCTATCAATGATAGAAGAACAAGAGATATAAGGCATATGTCTAGATATACTCTACCTTTACTGTACGACGAAGAAGAAGAGAAGATAAGGGAGATGTCAGTAAGTATCGACGACTTTAATGCTTTATTTGACTTTAGTTTTCTTTTATTGATGCCCTTGCATATCATGATAATATGTCCTAACATATATGATAATATCCTCTCTTTCGCCATCAGCGATATCGAAGATCGTACAGTCCTAGTCCCCAATCGGTTGCTGATTTGTCATCATCTACAGCAAAGAGGAAACCATCCAAGTCTGTCAGTTTCAATGATCAAGTCGTCGCTGTTCCTATACCGATGATACAAGAGTACTCATATAGAATGAGGGATCGACTTTACACAGACTCCATAACGATGCAAGAGAACATCGAGAGGAACCTAGTAGAATTCAACTCAGGAAAGTCTGCATTAGTATTATTTTATCATGTGAATTCGTGTGTTCAATATGAAGTCTCGGTGACTTGAGTGCTTAATTTGAACTTAGTGTGTCTCTATTTGATTGCCTTTACAAAACACATGCACTAACAACTGTTACTCTCGTCTTTCTCTCCATAATTGTAGAATGCCGTGACTGGAGATGCGTCGTGCTTGAAGAAGAGATGTATCGATGTGGCATAACTGGAGAGTTGATACATCCTATTCATATAGGTAATAGATATGTATTCGGCAAATCAAATACAAGGCAATCGTCTGAAGTATCAGCTCTAACTTATTGGGATGCCCCAGACGTCATCTAGTCCGTCATCCGTCGCCCCCCAAGTCGAGTCAAAGTCATGCTTGTACAGTCATGTATATATGTATAGAAAGCTAGCTTATGAATAGAATTTGTATATACCCCTCGGCTCGAAAGCAGCTGAGGTGTACAATTGTATAGATCACATATCTTTGGATTACCTTAATGTATAAAGCTAAAGATAAATTGTTATTTCGATGTAATAACGGCACAGGCGTCTATCTTGATTCACTTATTGATGTAGATATTATGTACACATTGCTGTATCATATTATCAAAAACAGTCAGCAACCTGACCATTGATTGCCATCTGAGAGCTTTGTATATTAATGCCTGCCATTTTACCACACAGATCTGCACTCGCTACCAAATATACATTGTTCCCTCCTCGAGGCGTTATGGTTTTTATATTTCCATATCCACTAACTGTACATTGACCATTGTTTGGTGCTACAAAGTAGTCACGTCCTAACTCTTTGTTATTCTCATCAATGAAGCGTACTGTTATGTCATTCCTAATATTAATACGACATTAGATAAGGTTTCGATTGGCATAAGATATTAGTTTTGTAGATAACAGTGTATACAATTGAGCGCGGAATAAATGTATATACTTACATTGCAGTTCCTTCTCCGCAATCCACCTGTTGCACGTAAGAGGTAATATTTTAGTGTAAGAAACATAAATATACACACACATTATATCATACCTTAACATGAACAATCAAACACATATCACATTTAAATACAGTATATGGTAACAACATATCTTATCAACTCATGTTACATGAAACAACACATATCACATGATACAACTGCAAATATACAGAATATTTCCCCATAATCTACTTACCAATTTGACAACGAAGTTAACAGCCGGTATACATCCTGCAGCCCATTCGTTGGTTGTTGAAACCAATCGACATGATGCTCCGTTGATATTGTTGTTGTTATTGTTAGTGTTACCTATTATACTGCCTATCCCAAAGTCATTTGATTCTACCGCGTTTAATAGGAAACAGCTGATAATGGATGATAGCATAGAGTATAATTGCAAGCAAGTCATATTGGTATTCCTTTTTGATGTCTTTGTGTTGTCTAAAATATGAGAGTTGAACTTGTTGATCGATGTATTGCAATACAATTCCCAAACAAGAGAGTTAAAGATTATCTGCCATATTTCTTACTAACTATTTGTTGTACTGTCGTGGCGTTTGTGTGGTACTTCTGATTTATGGCTATATTAGATCTTCTAAGCTGATGGCACTTTGACCGTGAGAAGGTTTTTCAGTGATAAAATACCTAGCCCTCAAAATCTTTTGATGGACTGTACTAGAGCATTATGTTTAGCGGCGTACTGCAATCCATATACAGGAAACAGATGGGAAATAAAGAATATATTAAGAAATGGAAGAGATCAATGCGTGGGGGTAAGAATTGTTGCAAGCTTTATTGTTTATTTATCTATACCTAACACCATATTTTGTAATTTTGCAATCATTCAACTTCAACAAACATCACCTACCTCCCTTCTGTAGAGCCTATGAGGCTGGTACAACACAAAATGCTAGATCACTAGGAGGGAATAATACAGGAGTTATCCGTCGTAGACCCGCTGCTGTGACGAAAGAATCTCGACGTCCGTCATTAACTGATAGGTAAGATCTTTCGAGGATGATTGCTCTGTTGCTCTGCACATATATGCCTATGTTTGTGTTGTCTCTTATAACTTATATCATATATTATCCAACATTATGGTGCTATACTATTGTTCTCTATCATATATGCACTCTATTCGACAACATCATAATAGTCAAGGGAAGTCACATGCATTATTCTTTGGTACCGATGATGTATCAACATTGAAAAAGAATGATGGCGATACCAAAGATGTAGAAGCACCAGAGAAGAAAGAAGAAGAGGAGCAGTCAGAAGAAGTACGAGAGGTCTGTGAATTAGCTCGTGATATATTCCATGTGTATTTCAATGATTCAGATGACAATATAAACACTCGAAGTAGTAGGAAGCAACCAAAGAAGAAAAATCTATATCAAATGATTAATGGTACTATGCCACATCTACCATCCTATATATCCAAACTATCACTTCCAACTCCAGTTGTTAGTTTGTTGTTATTTGCAGAGGCAAGCTTGAGAGGAATGGCACAGGTTTACTTTCAAAATAATCCACTCTCGGGGCTGTTCATCCTGATTGGCATGTCGGTTCAATCTAGTCGAGTAGCCGTGCATGGTCTTATTGCTATCTGTGCTGGTAACCTTACAGGCCTATTGATGGGGTTTGACAAGAGCTTTCTTAGTTGTGGGCTATTTGGATATAATTCATTCCTTGTTGGTCTAGCTCTTGGTAAGATAGTTGTGCTAACCAAATGAGAATGAGCATACATGTTGAGTTTATCTGACATTTATCCCTTCAAACAAAAGCAACTTTTTACTCTTCCGAAAAGCACGGAGACTACTATTGGCCAGTAGTCATTGGAGTTATTGTATTCGCTTTCTTTAGCAGTGTCCTATTTGTCATGCTTGGAAAGCTATTATCACCATACAAGACACCGCCTTTCACTTTACCTTTCAATA
>Ga0214477_100336_pt1 | contig 33348 bp, 22 predicted proteins | sample M1_20Mar14CPVII9_FD_165058 | JGI IMG/M metagenome (GOLD analysis project Ga0214477, IMG submission 165058) | Marine eukaryotic communities from Monterey Bay, California, United States - M1_20Mar14CPVII9sort6BwellC16 | ecosystem: Environmental > Aquatic > Marine > Unclassified | place: USA... | reverse complement strand
GGGTACCTTAACGGCTGATACTCAGTCATTGACGACTATTGTTTACCCTCCTGATAAACAACACAGTAAAGAATCCTCTTCGTTAGAGATATTGTCACAAATAGTACTCGCTGGTAGTCACAGTCTGGTTGGAACGGCCGATGATGAGGGGGAAACAAGCCTAATTGGCGACCCTTTAGACCTTGCTTGCCTTCAAAGCACTAAGTGGCAGTATGACTCACACGAGAAAAGTGCATTATCGAATGATGATAGTGTAAAGCTGTGGCAAATTCGAACCTTTCCTTTCGATCCAACGACAAAGATGTCAAGTGCTATTGTATTGGTCAAAGGAAAAGATGATGTATATCAACTATTTATTGTGGTTAAAGGTTCTCCAAACAAGATTCGTGACCTTGTTGTTAATGAAGATGGAGAGTCGTGGTATGAAAGCAAAGTGAAGCGACTGGGAAGGAAAGGATATCGTACTATTAGTCTTGGAGCATTAGATGCTTCGACAACAAGCTTGTCAGATCTCTTGTTTCCTTCTGGCTTACCCAAAAACGAGAGTAAAGAGACTCTCGAAGCTATCATACACAAAGCACGAAGTCTTGCAAGATCCGAGGTAGTTAGAAATGATATCGAGACAAAACAGTCAACATTACTCAATGCAAAAGATATGATGTTTGTGGGCTTTGCTTGCTTTAATGCACCCATGCGAGTGGCAAGTCAACGAGTTGTAAAAGATCTCAAAAAGAGTGAGATTGATGTGATAATGCTTACAGGTGATGAGCCGTATACATCGCTTGCAATGGCCAGTAAAGCTGGTATTACAAAAGGCAAACAAACATGTCTATTAAAGACGGACAACTCTAGATTGGTCTGGGAAATTAACAAAAAGGCAAGACATTTCTCGTTGACAACTGCAAAGAGAGTTCAAAGACAGGTTGAGAGTGGTGAATCAGTCTTTGTTGTTACTGGTAACGCAGTCAATAGTCTTCTTTCAAAGACGACACAAAGCAAAGCAAGTCAATATGTCAAAGAGTATATATTACCACAAACAAAAGTGATTGCAAGTGCCTCTCCTAATGATAAGAGTTTGTTTGTTCACTGGCTTAAAAACTCATGCAACAGACAAACCCTCATGTGTGGCGATGGAGTTAACGATATCAAGGCTATGCAACAAGCATCAGTATCAATCGCTATGTTGTGTGGCTTTAGGCAAGAGATAGATGAAAAAGACACTGAAGATATAAGGCGTCAGGAGCGACTCAAGCGGCGTCTTAATGGAAGTAATCGTATGACCTCTTCAAGCCCATCATCACCCCTCGATCAAGCTGGGATTGGAGATTCAGTAGAAGCATCAATTGCTAGAATAAGAAGCGGTATTAATGAAGGCATTTATCAGCTAGAAAATGAAGACAGTGATCTGCCGCAGCATACCACAGCGTTTGATATTTGCGTCAGTTCAATTCGAGCTGAGATCAAACGATATAGAGATATGAGAAAAGGAGGCACCGCGGCAGCAAAGATACTGGCACAAGAAGATCGCCTCAGAAAATCAATGGAAAGCAAATCAAACATTGAAAATGAACTTCATGAAACATCAGATGAAATACAAGCCGGAGAAAGCTGTCTTGCTAGTAGCTTTACTCTACTACGACCATGTATCAGTGGAGTAGAGAGCATATTGCGAACAGGAATCTCATTTGCAGCATGTTGTATTGCCATCTATCGCACGGTGGCTCTGAATTGCATGCTGACAAGCTACAATCTTGCTACATTATATAAAAACGGGTTACGATACGGAAAGATAATGTGGCAAATTGAACTATGGAGTAGTGTATACATGGACAACGCATCATTTATGGCTTTATCATCACCTCGGCCCAAATTGGTAGCAGGTGTCAGGCCATCTAAATCTCCATTCCATCCAGCAGTGGTAGTATCTACAGTTTTGCAAGCATTGATACATATCATAACTCTGACATGTGCAGTCAACTTGGGAAAACAGCTTGAGTCAAAATACCCAACAACGCCACAGCACAAGGGATTTAGTATCAAATGGTCAAATGATAACAAGAGTGCATCAGTTGGTGGTTTATTGAACACGTTGGTTGGCAACTCGGCTGCTTCAAATACTAGTCTACACTCGGATACTGATTCGGTACCAAAGAGTTTCTTCAAACGTACTCCATTCCAACCGAATTATATTGCCAACAATGTGTTCATCATGTCAATCTTTCAAGCAGCTGTTACTACAATGGTGAATCACAGCGGTAAACCATTCTCGATTGGATTCCTTGAGAGCCGATCACTCTGTCTATCAGTGTGCTCTATATTCCTGTTATGCATTGTATGCGTCTCAGGAAGTATACCAAAGTTGAACAGCTTCATCGAGTTGGCACCATACCCCACAAAAGCATCGAGGATTGCCTTACTTCGACTTCTTCTTTTGAATGTATCACTGTCATACTTTGCAGAGTATTTTAGTATGTTCTTCTTTCGACATGATGTATGGAAGGAGAGGAACAAACAATACCAAATACATCAATTACAACATACAGCTAAACCTTCTTCAATGAGTGCAGCCGAAGAAGAAGAAAAGCTACTGTCCGAGGAACATGAACAAAATGTGAAGAGTGTAACTCTTATTTGTCTCTTGATACTATACTTTTCACTTCAGATATTGGTTTGAAAGAAAATAGTTAGAGTGAAAGGATGAGGGATATGTTCAGTCAGTAGTACCACAGACAAAACAATCTATCCTCTCTGCATTATATCCTGTTGAGTGGTGCAGCCTTATAATTCATCCAAGTCAATTTCTTTTACAACACATCAGCCCTCAAAGTCAATCGTACTGCCGCAGTGGGATGTAAGAAAGATTGAGCCCGTATCAGCATCGCACAAGACAGAACCCCGTATTAGTGCTCAAGACTCTACCTAGTTTCAAGAGAGGTTTAACTTCTTCTCCTTCCTCCATTGACATCATAGGTACTCAAGCACTTCTATTAGCATCCTCTCTATGTAGTAGATTCATATTAATACTAAGTTGCCTTGATTTGAATATAGGCCTAGGGGGGTGAGAACTCCATTTACAATCTAACCTTCTCACCTGATGCGACACATTAGGAGAATGACTCTAGCCCAAAAATAGTGAATTAGTGAAAGGCTACTTTTTATGATTAACAAAATCGACGAATAGCAATACAAAAGGACGAGCATGGACGCATAAATCAACATTGGTGCACCTAACCACTGCAATAGCTCCTGCACCATATCTGCTCTCTCTCCGCGCCAGCACAACGGCACAACTACTTAACGACACATGAGTAATAAGTCAGATTTTTTAGCCTCGGCCCTCGACGACGTGGGAGATATTATACCTACTGCCAAATCATCTCCTAATAAAGACGACGATCTATCACCTCCCAACTTTGATAGATTCCTTGGTCGTAAAACTACTGCAACAGAAACTCCCGCTCCCCCTCGTCCATCTATCGGTAACAAGGTTGACAAGAAGCCTGGGCTAAGCTACCCTCCTCCTCCCGTGCATCATCATCAACAACCACTGCCTATTCCTCATCATACCCCATTGGGTATGCCACGATACTTTCCAGGTCATCAACAACAATATATGAACCAATCAATCGCGGCTACTAATACCACAGGCATACCACAATACACAAAGCAACAATTAATAATTCAACCAGCAGTAGATATGGCGAAGGTCAGTGACACATCGAAACCATTGCTAAAACAGGAGAGTGATATGAGTGCACTCAGTAATAACTCTCAGCAACAATATCAAGAAGGGTCAGCAGATGCTGCCGCAGCTGCATCCCGTAACAGCAGTCTTACTAATTCTATACAAACAGAATCATCACCCCTACCACATCCATCCGAATTATATGCACGACAAAGGTCATCATTATCATCAGCAGCATCAGCACTATCTCAACAACTTGCCAATCGTCAAAAGACTGATAAGGCAGTAGAAGTACATCATAACAATACAATCATTGCACGATTCCGTACGCAAACTGAATGTGCACGATACTTACGCGCAACACCCGAGGCAGTATCCTACCATTGCAGTAAGGGCGGTGGTACCTGTAATGGATTAGAAATTAAACCATTAAATGCAGATCAACAGCGATTTGGATTAGAACAACAATTAGCATTAGGTAATAATACTCCATACTATGGTTTATTCAACGGCGCCACACAATACCGACCAGCTAAACGACCACAATTAAAACCTGAAACAGTAGCAATACTGAAAGAATGGTTACTTAGTCCTGAACATATGGATAATCCATATCCCAATCAGGGTGAATCGGAAATGTTAATGGAACAGACTGGATTGGATAAGACGCAGTTGAAACATTGGTTTAATAATGCACGGAAACGGATATTAAAACCATTATTAAAAAATGGTGGATTAAAAAGAGGTACAAGGAATAATTATGATACTACTACATTGACTACTACTAATGCTGGATCATCAGAAAAGAGAAAGAGAGGTAGTATTGTTGGGAGTGGTGGTATTGGATCTAATGAGCCGCCAACAGTACATAATAAGAAGAAGTCCAAGAAGAGACGGAGTGAAGGGGAAGATAGTTTATTGACCAACCCGTCATCTAATTTAACTTCTTCACAAATGCAGCAGAATCAACAACAGTACTTCCATCAAGGACAGGGTTTGAATCAGTATGATCATCTCATGGCAAGTCAGTTCAATGCCATGAATAACATGTCACAGGGGGGAATGATGGGTGGCAATGCTTATGATCATGACCCCGTGAGTAATATGCTCATGACCCAACCTCAAATGAATCCAATGATGGCGGCTGGATATGGCGGTATGGGGGGTTGGGGTTACCCCCCTGCTGCAGGTGCTAATAATTCGAATGGAATGTATAATAACGTCCTTGCTCAAGGGGGAAACATTTATGGGAACAACGCCTTGGCGACGCAAGCACCACTTCCTCTTCCCAGTAAAAAGAAGAATCAAGTCAACACCGCCGCACCATTGACGACAGGAGCCGCTGCTCCTGGGGATACTGGAGGAGCTACCACCGATCGATCACAAGCCGTGTTCAAACAACAGGTAGCAACAATGGCCATGACCGAGGCATCCAATGCCTTCAAGGATATGGAAGATGCCTTCGCTCAAGCTAAGGCTATACTTGCTCAATGTCAGAATAATGAAAATGATCCGCGTTATATGGAAGCGAATGATCATGCTAAGAAATGTCAAAGTGTGGCAATGTTTAAATTGAAGGTTAGTCAGAGAGCCTCGGAGGAAGCAGCCACGGCATATGATAGTTATCACGAGGAGTTGACTGATGAGCTAAAAGACGGTGGAGGAGGAGATGGTGGCAAGAAAAGTTATTATATTTCTTAAGTATGAGCTTAGGAATATGGGATGCAAAGTGTCTTGCTAGGTTTGCATATATAAGGAAATAAATGAACAATTGTAAAAGCAAAACAAACGACTGCCAACCTAACTTTTCATGCCTTGTGAAATCCCATGATTGTTCACCTCAAACAATCAAGCACAGGAGTACCTCATTCACTACTGATTATCTTCGGTGGCTCAAAATAGCTCCCTCATTCGTCCTCATTAGTCATTACAAGACAGTTGAGAAAGAATCAAAAGAAAAGCACACTTTACTGCCATCATCCACACGCTACCGCAGTGATTAAGGAATACACAACCGACCCTGTGCAATCAGAGAAATGCAAAGGGAATAAGAGAAAACACACTAATCTACCCCACAGTCATAACGAGCTCATCAATATCTACCCCACAGTCACACAAGACAAGCTTAGTATGTATCGGCTGTGTCTAAAGTTGTGTATCAAATAATCTTCTGCTGCCAACAGACATACGAGTTAGCAATGGTAACTATGTATTTATAAATAACGGCATTACTGTAGGAATAGAGGCAACTAATTTAACAAGTCTACCACTAAATGCTAGTAGTAGATTTTCCCTTCCCACATTCAATAGTAATAACCCCCACAACATCAACCCCCTTCCAACTTCTAGCTACTAAAATTACATAAGTTATTCCAAATCATTCCAATCCCCTCCCAACTGGTGCATACCTCTTCTTTAATACTCATACATCACATCTCTAATTCATTTAATCTCTTAATCATAATTATTCCAATTCAATTTAGGTCTAGTCGCCTCACTAGTTTTTCCAGTAGCAATAGGAAATCGTGTAGTACCACTAACAACACCCCGTAACTCTGGCTGTACTGGCCATGCACCATATTTCTTAACCTCCCTTTCATTTTCCTTATACCCTCTCAACCTAGCCCTTCCATTTTGTAATAACATCATTGATGCACATGTCATCCCTAATGCCATGGCGGTATTTGCGCAGGGTATACGTGTTGGTTTTCCGAAGCAATATCCGTATGCCCATGATCCACCTGATATAGCCACTGCACCTAACCAATCAGATATACGACATGATCGTAAACTTTCATCAACATCTGGATTTGGATTAACTACCGTGAATTTAGGGTCTCCGTATGGCATGTTATTTTAGTTTGTTTGTTTAGGTATCTCTGTTAATTTGTTGTGCTGTATATAGGTATGTCTGTTATTGATACCACCGGATTGCAATATACAGGAAGCAATAAGTAATAAAGTTGTTAGCAGTATAAAATTGAACAATAAGCATATTGTACTGCAAAAAATGTGGTGTTGCCATCATGTCTGTGCTTGTACAGCGCCATAAGAGCTCATACCGCACAAATATGCACACACCGCCACATAAGATACTCAAACAATTAATAAAACCAGCCGTCAACTCACTCAAATACACAGCAATAAACACGCTATATCAGATAGCACAGCCACACAAAGAAGTTTTCAAAGTGGTATCCTTTTTGGTATCCTTCAGTGTTCAAACTAGATTCTAGATGAGTGATGTTACAATTGTTGTGTAATTGATATTTATTATACAGTTTGGATTAGAAGTAAGTCGATTAGTATATTATATTATTGTTATCATTCTTCTTTTTCGGTGATGGAGGATATTTGATAAAGGATACCATAGATAGAGTTTATTGTATATCTAGGCTAGGTACATTCAATATTTTAATGATCTAATTTCCGATCAGCTTATGGAGCTTTGGATTGCTGTATAAGGATTGTGAATTAAGTCGGATAGGATATTATTGTTATCGTTATCCTTTGTGGTGTTGATATCATTTTGAGTACATCGTCGTCCCTCAAACACTACATACCCCTATCTATCACTATATCTGAAAGACATTGCAACAACTCTAGCAAATTAACTTAACCTAAAGATAAAAGTAACAACACATCATCATGGCCAAGAAGAAGGTATTATTGATGGGCAAGGCCCACTCGGGCAAAACATCAATGCGATCTATCATATTTGCAAACTATTTAGCACGTGATACCATGCGTCTATCACCAACACTTGATGTTGAACATCATCATGTACGCTTCCTAGGTGATTTAGTATTAAACTTATGGGATTGTGGTGGACAAGATGCCTTCTATGAAAGTTACTTTGAACGTGATAGAGAAACAATCTTCCGTAGTGTGGAGTTATTAATATATGTATTTGATATTGAAAGTGATTGTCCCGAAAAAGATTTTGATCACTTTGCTGGAGTATTGGAAGCTATGGAGGAGAATAGTCCAGATGCAAGGATATTTGTTTTGGTTCATAAGATGGATTTAGTTGCCGAGGAGGAACGAGAATTAATATTAGATGATAGGAAACGATTGATTGAGGAAAGTTGTGTAGGTGTGGGTGTACAGCATTTTCAATGCTTCGGTACGAGTATATGGGATGAAACACTTTATAAGGCATGGAGTGAGATTGTTACAAATTTGATACCCAATATTGGTGTATTGGAAAGTCATTTATCTGACTTTTGTCGTATATGTGATGCTGATGAGGTGGTATTATTTGAAAGGGCTACATTTTTAGTGATCAGTCATGCACAAGCAAAGAATGAAGCAATTGATGATGGAGGTCAGCAACAGAGACTCCTTTCGGCTGGCGAGGAGAAAGATAATAATAATGATGATATCAAGGATGATACTGCTGAAGATGTCGTCGGATCATTAGAAGAAAATGGAGGAGCCGAGGGCCGACCTACATCACCAACGAGTTTAGGATCTCCTCCAATCAATCCCTCACCATCACCAGATCTAGATGTAACACTACAAACAAACGACCCGTCCAATACGAATAATCAGCAACTAGCAGCAGCAAAGCCACAATTTGATGCACATCGGTTTGAGAAAATATCCAACATTGTTAAACAATTCAAGTTGAGCTGCGGAAAGGCCCAGTCTCAATTCCAGGGTATGGATGTATCCAACTCAAAGTTTACAGCTTTCATTGATGCCTTTACTGCCAACACTTATATCATGGTGATTGTTAGTAATACTGGACCAAATAGTCAAGATTGGGGACATGGAACACACAAGGCGGCAACATTGATGAATATACAAAAGGCTAGATCACACTTTGAACAGTTTATTCCTAGGAGTTGAGATTTGACGAGCAACTAAGTTAAGAGTTGTTAATGTGATACTGTTAGCTATCAAAGAGCTTCTTTCCGCAATGCAAATATTCTATCCACATCTTCCTTTTGTAACTCTATGACATTTCCAGGATGGAGTATTATTGGATATATCTTTCTATCTTGTCCTCCATTGTCATTAGTAGAAGGATGATCCAACATTTTTCCTTGAGGTACATTCATACAATGTCTTGCACCATCTACTGGAAGACACTCTAATTCACATGCATCTATAATCGAATAAGGCTTGATCACATCATATGTACCTTCTAATCCCTCAACTGATAATCGTGATAAGTAACAAACTCGTATACTACCAGTAGCATTATTAATGATACGTCGTACTGCATGCCTTTTACCCTCTCGCAAGATTACGTCAATAACAGCATAATAACTATCATCTGAGGAGTGTTGAGTTGGTATCTTTCCTGCATCGAGTACTTTAATACTTTCATAGGGAAAGTGTTGTTGTTGCTGATTTGTGTCTTTCATTGTTAGAGGAAGTGGTGGTTGATTACCAAGATGTATCATTTCAGCAATTTTGTCTGCAAGATGCTCATTTCCAGCAATAGTTGTAGGAGCATTTAGCATAATCTTGCTATAACAACTACCTCGTACTACAACACGATATGTCTTCTTTAGACCAAAGTCTGGATCTGTAAGTAACCTTGTAAATGAACCATCATTCGTTAGTAATATCAATCCTTCTGATTCTTCATCAAGTCTACCAACCGTTTTGATTGCTTGTGTTGATAATTTGCTTGTTGTTGTTGCCAGTTCATTATTGAATATCTTCTCACCTCTATAGTTACTAATATTGGCAAGCCAATCTGATATTAATATAGAATCTGAACGATCTATACCAACATTGCACTTTGTGGAACATATCACGCCTCGTGCTTTGTAACATATATAGTATTTAGGCATTGCAATTTCCTTTGCAATACATCTATTGGATGTTGTATCATCAATAACTGAGATACAATCAGTATACCGACATACTAAACGATGACAATCTGTTTCTATGATATCATTTACATATACTCTTTTTGCTTTGATGAGTTGACGTACAGTAACATTGTTGAAACATAGATTTGAAAAGGATAATGCTACATCTAATGGTAATGGACTTCTTCTATAATCAAGGAAACGTGGTGAATTCTTCTTTTTCTTCTTGTTGTTGTCATTGTTATTGATCGGAGAAGACATTATATCAATATCATGTGCAAAACTTATCTTATACTCTCATAATCTCTGTACGCATATTATGTAATGAAAGGAAGAGTCATATGCATATTATGTATGGTTGTCCTACACTGGTAAGCGAGTAGAGTAAAGGCCTTCTTCATATAGTTAATGGCGTACAATTCCACCTTATCGTCGGCCGTTGACGAGATAGATACGTAGTATCAACCTCAGACCTCAACTTCGGTCCGGGGGCAGTAAGGTCACCGGACCATCACAAGTTTAACTTTACTATCATTGCACATTTCAGTGATGAAAATAGAGCCTTGATAAATGCTATGATCATGCATCGTCATCAATTGTTAGATACTCTTCAATAATAGGAGGTTATAATTTTTACAATACTCATTGCAATTAAAATTTGAGTTGAACTACTACCGGCTTGAAAAAAATGGAGAATCCATTTTAAGGATACCACTAACAAATTTGTTAGTGATAGCACAAAATTGGCCATCAAGCGAGTAATATGCATTGCAATAATTGCAATGATAATATCGGCGACCCATATATGACCTCAAATTGCATGTAGATTTCATTTCTGCAATCAGTTTGGGCCGCGAACAATAATAAAGCCCGTAGGATACAATAATAAGGCAAATTTAGGGTATCTTTTACCAGTAAATAGATAATATCACTATAAACATTGCAGTTTTGGCAAACTATACGGTTTATAAGTTGTTCATATGTATACTGATAGTGTTGGTTGCGGCGGTATTGCAATAACAGTTTATTAATATCATATTATGAGATCCTCAATTTTACTAGGTAAAATGTCCAATTTGTTAGGAGAATCCATTTTTTTCCAGAATCCATTTTTTGCAAGCCGGTAGCATTATTATAAAAGCAAGGGTTAGTCTGCGGATATTGGCTTGGTATTGCGGTGGTATACATTACTGTCAGTTGTTTAACAATCTTTCGATCTGCGGAGTTCCTATTATAGAATCTCTATTGATTCGATATCAAACACATAATACATATTATACCTAGATACACAAAAACAACATGGCAACTCAATCAGCATCAGATAGACGTGCCGAACGTGAATTAAAAGAGGCACGTCAGGCAGGTAACGCCCCCGCGGAAGTTGATGTCAAAACAGGTGCAATTATTAACCCACACAATCCTGAGTTTATTACAAAGAAACCATGGTATTTAGCCGATGGTGGTGATGCCGGCCCGACACTTGACCATCAGGCCGATCAACGACGTGATGAGGAGAAGAGGGGTATTAGTTTAGCAGAGTCGGATAGATTAGTTAAAGAGGAACGTGAACGTATTAAAAGGAAGTTGGAAAAACAAAAACGGAAGAGTAAGAAGAAGAGTAGACGATCCCATGGCGATGAAGATGATGATGCAGAATTATATGAATTAGGAATGTGGATTGAGGCATTAAAGAAGAATAAGAAACCATATCTAATTGCACAGATTGTTAAAATATCAGAGAAGGGTAAATGCTTTGATTTAAAGTATGAGGATGGATATTTAGAACGGAATGTTAGACCTTGGGATAAGAAGAAACAAAAGTCAATATCATTAATGAATGTGCCCCGTATGCGTGTTACTAAAACTGGTAGCAGAACAACGAATGTTACTCAAAAGGGTACACAGTTTGGCAAGGAGACGTATGATTCGAAACGAGATAGTTATCATGGTGTTGAAATTGATGGACATATGAAAAAGATGGAGGAGAAATATCGTAAACGTGAGGCATTACGGAAAGAACAGCGTAAGAAACAACGCAAGTTGGAAGAGGAGGAACGACAAAAAGAGAAAGAGCAACAAGATAAGGAGGAGAAACCATCTGAATCGGACTCGGATAGCGATTCGGATTCTGGAAAGTCCGCGTTAGTATTGTTTTGGCATGTAATTCTGTGTGTTCAATATGATGTTTCGGTGATTTTGCCGCTTCATTTGACCTTAGCTCTAATTGATTGCCCTTGCATACCACATATACTAACATATGTTACAACCGGTTCTCTTCATCTTAATAAATCATAAAACGCGCATCTTCCAGATTATGATTCGGACAACGACGGTAATGATGGATTCTCATCCGATGAGGAGGTTATGCAAAAGGATAAGGAGGCAAAGATGTTTACATCCCGATTAGCACGACAGGGTGGTGTGGGCGGAGCCCAAATGAAGGTTACGGCACGTAACTTGCGTATTCGTGAGGACACTGCCAAATATCTGCGCAACTTGGATCCGAATAGTGCCTATTATGATCCCAAGTCAAGATCGATGCGTGATAACCCATATGCGAATAATGCCGATGAGGGGAATGATTTTGGACAGCAACAGGCCGCTGCGGAAAGTTTAGGCTTTGCCGGTGATAACTTTAGTAGAATTAGTGGTGATGCCGTGGCCTTGGCCGAGACACAATTATTTGCTTGGGATGCTGAGAAGAAGTTAGGGATGGAGGGTGCCGTTCATGTCCAAGCTGATCCTAGTAAGGCAGAATTGATGAGGAAGAAGGTTGAATCTCGTGGATTGGACATGAAGGAGAAGAAGAGAAAGGCTGTACTGGATCGATATGGTGGACAGGAATATCTAGATGCATCATCGTCGGGGGCAAATAATACAGGTGGTAGTGCTGCATCATCCAAGGAAACACCAGAAGAACGAGCCACTCGATTTGGAGTATCACATGCAGAACAAGAATATGGAAGAGATGGACGACTTGCATCGGCATCAGCAGGAGGTGCTAAGCAGAAGAAGAGGGTGGCAATCCCATGCAAGTATGAAGAAGATATACATCCCAATGGTCACACTGCGGTTTGGGGCTCGTACTTTCATAAAGGTGCATTTGCATGGGGATATGCCGATGATCATTCTTTAATTAAATCATCCTACGGAACTGGAGTTAATGGACGTATTGCTAATGATGAATCCAATGAGCTGCAATATGGAAGTGGTATGGCAGGTTCAGCAATGTTGGCATCTGCACGAAAGATGCTCGAGGTTATTCCCAAGGCAAACAATAACTCGGCTCTTACCGGGGATAACAAGTTTAAGCCAAATCAACAATCGAAAATGTATGGCAGTAATGTAGATCAACATAAGGAATTTGATCAAGACAAGTTAAAAGAGGCAATGAAACGACAACAGCAACAAGAGGAAGAGACCGCAGCGGCAATGGCAAAGGAGGGGAAGAATGGTAAGCGAAAGTATAACTCGTTATCAGCAGAAGTTGATGTTACCGAAGAGGATATGGAGGCATATAGACTAAGAAAGGGAAGAGGTGCTGAAGATCCAATGGCAAAATTAGGGGAAGAAGAGTTGCTAGAGTATAAGAAATAAGTTTGAGCAATGTGCTGAGGTTTAAAAGTAACACATGAATGTCAATCTCCTTATATGAACCTCTGGTATCATCAAACATACCATGTACTTTATAAAGATCTACTAAAGAGGCAAAGAAAAAGAAGCAGTGGTGCTGTATCATGCATGGTACCGTGCGATGTTTATATTGATGGTATCCTAGCCGGTATCCTTACTGAAAAATTCAACTTGATTTTGTTTTCAATTAATTTAATTAGTTGGTGAGTGCAGTGTTGTTATTCGAGGCGATAGACGGATAAAAGAGATAGCAGGTGCATCTTTGTGGTAGATGGAGTTGGCAGTAAAGCCAGCAATCAATAACATGATAGAGCCTGCAAACGCCGACGGTAACTGTTTACCAAATCACCATGACGATACAAGAGGCGGATTTCAGAGAGTAGAGAACTACGACGCTTGTGAATCAGATGATGAAGATTCAACAGACGAAGACGATGAGGACATTGCTCTTAGCCTTAATGAGTTAATGTATTCAGCACATTCCTTCCATGTTATATCATTACCAGTATCAATTACAATGGTATTAGCCGCATTGGCGGTAACATATGTTAATACACCCCAAACTATACAACAGGGGGCTGCATTAATGTCTCAAGCATATCATGTTTGGTCAGTTGATACAGATAATGATTCAACATCCAAACAGATATTTAAAGATTTTGCAAATGGATTAGTAATTGTGACTGTTATTGGTACTATGACATTTGGGATTGTATTATTATACAAATATCGTTGTATGAAGGTATTAATTGGTTATATGATGTTTTCCAGTATGACATTATTGGGTATACTTGGTGGTGAATTATTTAATGTTGCTATTGAAAAGTATCGTATACCAATTGATTGGTTTACTTTTGTATTTATATTAGTTAACTTTGCTGTGGTGGGTGTTACTGCAATCTTTTATGCTGTAGGTATCCCGACTTATATTACTCAAGGATATTTAATTGCTTCATCAGTTATCATCAGTTGGCAGTTATCACATTTTGATACAATATCAACATGGACACTCTTAATCATGTTGGGGTTATATGATCTTTGTGCAGTGTTAACTCCATGTGGGCCTTTGAGGTTTCTGGTCAATCTAATGAGTGATGATGATGCGCCAGAGATGCCGGGTAAGTTTGTTTGTTGTTATGTTGTGAGTCCTTTCTGCCTCAAACTAATCATGCTTTCATCACTTTATAGGTCTTTTATATGAAGCGGAGATTCCCGAAGGATTGAAACGACCAGTGATGCAAGGTCGAGGTACAAATAATAATGGAAGTAATGACAACAATGGTGAAGAAGGAGATGATGATGGTTCACAATCACCACCATCATCAATGACTGCTGATAGATATGAACAACCATCAACCACAGACCCAAACTCTGAACAGGACAACAACAATTTAGGTAACTTTGGTACTACATCAGATGTGTCTGGATATAGTGGTTCTTCGGGAGATGTTGAAATGATTACTCCAATGGAAAATGGTGTTAATACTTCGAGTAACAGTCACACAGATGATCAATCTACGAATCCAGCAATCAATCGTGAACGAAATAGCAATACTTTAGAGCGATCATCTTCTTCCGCTGCACCAAGGACTGCTAAGATACCCTTTGCTATTGCCAAATTGTACAAACTACCTCTCACCAAACCTCCATTTCAACCTGGTAAGCCTGGGAAGAAAGGAAGATGGCAGAGGAAACGTTCGGTAAAGACGGATAGTCCAACTACAAGCCCACTCTTACACTCAGAAGGTGCCGATAAAGATGACGAAGCTTCCATTGCCTCAGCTGCATCAAGTGTAGATGGAAGTTCAGAAACACCATATGTAATTCCAGATGGCGAGTACACCCCAGCCCAGAAACGAAAGATTGTCGAAGCTATTCTCCCTAGCAATGGTGCTACTATTGTCAAGCAACCCAAACGTGATAAGAATGACCGATATGGAATCATTGGCTCCAATGGTGTATTGAAGAGAGTATTGTTTGTCGATCGTACTAATGGTAAAGTTTATGAAGAGATGGATGATGAAGATGACGAAGAGGGACGATTTAGCAATACTATCAAGTTGGGATTGGTAAGTCTCCTCCTACACCTTGCAATGTATATGTTTCACAACTGTATCTCATATTTACAATTTACCTCTCTTCATCAGGGTGACTTTATCTTCTACTCTGTGCTAGTAGCTAAATCAGCAGAGTATAGCTTTCCGTGCTTCATATCATCCTTCTTGGTAATATTGGCTGGTCTTGGGGGTACTTTGGTTCTATTGGCTGTGTATAAACATGCGTTACCTGCTTTACCGATATCAATCTTCCTTGCTGTTGGGTTTTATATCGTCGTAAGGTTTGTAACTGAGCCCTGGATACATGCTGTGATGAATACTCCATTCTATGTTTAATGAATGGAGTCAAGAGTGTATAGGAGATACAAGAGTGGAAGCCTGTGTTCTCACTCTTTTAGCAGAGTAAGTTATTTAGCCACCATTTGATCAAAGCCTTTCTAGTAGAGTTAAGCTATACTCTAGCAGACAAGGGGCTCCATCTCTCATTTGCATTGACTCCTCATTGATATTACTATTTGTACTTTGATACTTGTGTTTGATTCTGTTTGCCTCGCTTGCAGAGGTTTGTAACAATATGCCTAGAGCTCTAATTTCTCCAGTAATCACATACCATGCATTCCACTCCGCACTGCCAACTAGATTGGGTTCTGTGTTATCATGTCCATTGTACCTACCTAATGCAACATTACACAGTCGTACCACACACATCATGGACCGATACTCTAGTGTATCTTCGTGCTTTTCGGGTAAGAAGTATGACGAATCAGTTGTTGTAAGCCCTTCTCTCAAGTAAGTTATAGCATCTCCTCCGATATCGTCTACTCTCAAACTAAGCAAACGGCAGATTGATATGATACGGTTTGCATTAACCCCAACTGCATTCTTCTTGTGTTTAGTGCTTGATTCTGTTTGATATGGGAGAGCATCAGGATGTTCAGGTGGTACTATAACAGTCCATGCTTTTCGATAGTTGGCAAGGCGTATCAAATGCTTCAGTTTCAATAACTTGAGCTCTTCTTCAGGTGTCCCTTGGCTGACATTCAAGTCAATACATTCTCTGTAGCCATCATCAAATATAAGATATCTTATCAGCTCCTTCGCTTGTATATTCACAGCTTGTTTTGCTGACAATAAACTCTTCTTCATCTTCTTATCTGCATGATCAACTGTACCAAATACCTCGTCATGAGAAGTTGAATCCCAAACAGTAAATGGAAGTTGTGAGTATTGACGGTCCAACCCAACATCAGCAATCATTCTATGAAATACCGCAAGGCTGACCTCAGTTGATGAAGACCCATCACCATTTACATAGCCAAACTTGGAGAAGAGATGACCATCTGTGTACTTTCCATAAGATACAACTATCGACTGGCCTGGTTGGATATTACTATCAGAAGCATGTACTGTATAAGATGATGTCTCCGAATCATATCTCCATATTACATTTGGATGGGGATGAGAGTTATACATGTCAAGCAATGGACACATGGAGCGCAGCTTGAATTCATCATCATCATCGTTTAAAGAACTTCCAAAGTTGCTAGTCTCGTATGATCTTATTTCATCACCAAGTGAAAGTTCCCCCGAAGCACCCCAGTTAGCTCCACTGCCATTTGAAGATGCTTGTACTCCAAATGCACGGCTTAATACATTGATTCTCATGTTCAGATACTCCAAGTACTCGGCGTTATTACCAAATTCATCAGAAGACAGTTTAAGTGCTTCATACTCTGATTTTATCATTTGTTGATAATGAAGTATCAAATCATAAGTATATGTGTATCGTGGAAAGAAGGATTGTATAGTTGATAGTGACCAGAATAAAGGATGACTATGTTGATTGATTTGTGTCGAAGATGATCGATCTGCAACAGTTGGAAGTATGTCGAAGTATGGAGCAAGCATCATTATCCGCTGTTTGTGTTGATCTACATCACTCCATTTTATTATCAATTTGCATTCTTCTCCTTCATTCTTCCCACGTTGTTCATTATTGTTTGAGCTATCATCAAACTTAGCTTGAGCACCATGCATAAGACGAATCAAATAGACAGCAAGATATGCACCAGAGTCCAAGGGATTTTGTGTATCCTTATGTCTCACAATGAATTGCTTTGTTGATGTTGCATCAGTTGAATCCATATTACCACTACTTCTAGAATCTAATCCAAGAAACTCTTGCTGAATAAACTCATCTCGAAGTGCATCTAAATCCCAAATTTGAAGAGTTCGAGGAAGTCTCATTACTAACTCTCCTGATTGTATACCGCCATTATCACCATTAGTATGCTGCTTATTGAAATATTGTAACACTTTATTTTGCAGTTTCTGAAGAGTCCAATCATCTTCTTCACAGTTTGATATTGATACATGCTGTGTTCTATGATATGCCGATAATTTTGGATGACAATACCCTTCTATATCTACATTGGTCGATGATGTAGTATAGCTTTCATTTGGTTGATAATTGCAAACAAAGTTGTTTAGAAAATCGTCTGTGATATTTCTCCTCTGTATATCAAGCTCGTCAATTGCTACACCATCAATATGTGGAGTGTGGTGTACCGGTTTGTTATGTGCATTATTATTTTTCATATCATGATTATTATAACCAATATCTCTCAGTATGATCCACAGCACTATAAAGATACCAATGGTAGGTATTGCATATATCCACATCGACGAAGAGGATATTCCATTGCTATGAGATTTGCTGCTTATCCTCTTTCGCGCAACATTAGGTGCACCTTTTTTCACCTTCTTCTTTGCCATCGTTACTGTTTCATTATCTAATTAAGTCCGCTGATACAACCGGGGAATCATATCGATATTGGCACACATTAAGTCAACAACTAATGACGACATTTGCAGTATATACCACCATGCATGGTTTCCTTGACAACTAACTCACTAACGAACCTGGCCAATAGCAACTTCTAGCAACCCCAAGTCTCTCAAAATGACATAAAGACAAATTATTCCACATGTAAGTATACCTTTTTTAGGCAAAAGTATGGTTTGAGGTTTGGTATTCTCCCCTGGGATTTTGAGCTTTGCTTGGGCGCAAGCCGCGCAAGTGGTACGTAAAGTCCCAGGGGAGAAGGTTTGGTACGATATTTTCATACTTTGCTAATTTGCTACACTGTTGCTCTATAGCAGTTTGGATTATCAAGTAATATCGTCAATAGATTAGGTTTTGATACGCTCTATCGATTGTTGTTGTCGGCATTAGTTTATTGAGTAGTACGGAGGAAGATACTTCAACCAACAAAATACATTTACTGACGCACTACGCACTAGGGTAGTAAATTCACGATGACAATACAAGTACTACGTATCCTTTTCTTTGTATTGGGATACAATCATAACATTTGCAATGCCTTTTCAACATCGCCATATAATAAAAGAGCTGTATTATCAACACAACTTTCTCAATCAAGCTCGTCAGATATTAATGACAATATTAAATCATCTACATCAGAGTTCAATAGAAGAGATGCCATCGGTCAGGCTTGTCGTTCAGCCGCTGCAATTACAGCAATATCAACATCTACAATATTAACAAATCCATCAACATCAAACGCTAATGATATAGAAGGAGTTGTTAGTATTCCACAATCAACTTCAGCTCCAACATTCACAAACAAGATGGAAGGTGGGAAATCGGTAACAGTATTCAAAACAAAGTCTGGATTACAATATATTGATATAGTCGAGGGACAAGGCGCTAGTCCAAAGTATGGTAACTTTATATCAATTGCCTATAAAGGATTTGTGAAATTGCCAGATGCAAAGGGTAAAACATTTGATTTAGATGAATTTGATGAAGAGAAACAATATCTTATTAAGCATGGTAATGGACGTAACATTCCCGGTCTTGATGAAGGATTGCATACAATGAAAGTGGGGGGTAAACGACGTATTATCATACCACCAAAGTTGGGATATGTTACCTTTGGGTTAGGTCCATTACCAGAGGGACCATATGGAAGATGGAAGTTGAATCGATTAATTGATCGTATGGTAGAGCTGAAAGGTGGTAATCTTATCTTTGATGTTGAAATGAAAAGTATATTAGAAGATGAGGCTGATCAGGGATATTATGATGATGAAAGTTTAAGTCCAGAAGATTTTGCTACATTAAGGCAGAATATTGAAGGTCAACAAAGACAGGCTAGAAATTTATAAGATGATATTAAATGGGTGATTATTTTTGGATTATCATTTAGATTTATCAAGTAAGGTAAATGATGATGATCAATAAAACGTTGTACGAGTCCGATGATGAGGACCTAGTTTTCCCATTCTATCAAGCTTCTCTCCTTGTTGCCACAAGTACCAGTCTATAGTTACGGCAGACACATCATCTGCAAGTACTTGCAGCTCATTTTGTGACTTATTACCATCCGTTTCTGTTTCACTACTTGATATAATCTCTTTTACCTTCTTCACAATCTCCTCAACTGCAATGACTGTACCAGCTCTGATACTAACTTCATCAATCGAACTCTTTTGTATCTCTACTTGCTCATCCACCATCTTTGATAATGAAGAATTGTATTCAAGGCAACCAACATGTCTCAGTATTTGTGGTACTCTGTAATCAGGGAAAGTTGTGACCTTTTGCATATCATTAAACTGACAAATCTGTAAGCTTGCTGGAGTATTCTCTGATCTACTGCTGCTTTTACCTTTACCTAGTGCTGCCCAAATATCCGACACTGCAATCTGAGCTCGTTTATAAAAGTGAACTACTGAGGGATGTGTCTTTGATAATTCCCAGTCACAAGACTCTGAAGTTGATGTCGTATTATCCCATAGAACACAATCCCGAAAGCCAGGAAAAGTCTCTAGTATGATACCAACCAATAAATCTGCACTATTATATGCTTTTGATATCATACGTAGTGCAGATCCATTGTGTTTCTCTATAAGACCATTGCCTAACTCATTTAATAGTTTGCATCTAACTTCAATATTTGGTAATTCATATTCGATCAGAACATCATCTTCTTGAGATGAAGGTGGAAGATGCGGTTGTATCATTGTATGTAACTTGGATGGAGTTAGTGCAGCTAGGTTTGTAGGGCAAAGAGCGTATGATTTTGCCGCATGTATAAAAAATGGGATGCTACAACTACCATCAGATCTTTCTTCCTGTTGACAATCATCATCTTCTTCAGCAATCTTTCGGAGTGCAATAGCCAAATGCTCATATTCTAATCCATTCTTGATAATATGATTGTTATCTGATATAGTCGTAGAGATCGGCCAAAAGCAAAAGTTGATAGCATCAAGAGTTAGGATATATAGTGCAACTCGCTCCATTCTCATTAGTTCATAGTATTCATCATTATCAAAATTCTTTTTCTGATAGTTTACTCCGGTATAGTGCCAATTATCTGCATCCCACTCTGTAACTTCTAATGATTTATTGGAAAGGATTGATTTAGTAATCTCATTTGCAAATTTGGTCAGTGAAGCATTCTTGATCGATACTGTCGATTTGTTAGATGAAATCCACTGATGACAAGTCTTTCTAACCGCCGATGTAGGTGAAAAGGAAGACATTAGATATGATGATGATGTTTAGTATTGCAATCAGCTCAAATGTCGATATTGTATGTATGTTATCTTTCAAGAGTTGTGTTACGATTTTGTTTTTTACTGGTATCCTTGACTCTATCATACAGGCACTATATATAATTGATATGTAGTGTAAAGTAATTACACACAAAACACTGGCTTGGTATGGTATCATTCGATAGTCTACAAGAGACAATGTCATATATTCATTTGATGACTGATGGTTAATGCATGGTGAAAAGATACATACGTATAATATACGAAGATCTGAGAGTACGATACGGCCGCTGTTACTGACTAAGTTTGCACTATGACGGCAAATACCTCAATCACTCAGTACAACTAACAACTTATCAATTTAAACAGCAGTCATAGTATCAGAATAGAGTAATGAAAGTCATGATGAAACTTTGTGGCGTCGGCATAGGCAGCGTCCTACTTGTTGCTCAATCAATAGAATCATTTTCTCCGCCTTCCTATCAAAAAAAATATATATCTACATCTTCATCGTGTACAACACTTTCTTTATCTGCAAATAATGATGAGGTACAACAATTATTAGCAAAGGCAAAAGCACTGTAAGTAGTTTAGGTATTGCAATATTGAAATGTGCATATGATATGCATATCATATGAGCATATCGTATGTTCATATCTTTTGTCCATTTTTCTCACATGTCACTGCATTTGTATCACATATATCACAGACGTGAAGAAGCAGCTGCAATGAAAGGACAATCAATCGAAGATATGGAAGCAGAAGTAGAGCAAGAAAAGAAGTTAGCACAAGAACGTCAAATTATAATGGAAAAGGCACGAAAGGAAAGAGAAGAAGATGATGCAAAGAATAAACGGAGCAATAATATGATCTTACCAGTACCAGACAATGCAGAAGCTCAAGTTCAACAGGCTGCCTCGGCAGTTGAGAGAGCTTTCAAAGACGGTATAACTCGACAGACTATAAGATTTGCTCTAATGGAAGAAGATGAAGAAATGTCTGGAGAAGAGAATCAGTGGCCAGGTGGTGCACAACAAATGTTTAGAGAAGCTGGTAGACCATTGACAGAGTCGTTACTGAGAGAAGTCAGAGCTTACTCAAAGATAGAAGATGAAGACGAACAACAATCTACACAGCAATCGAATAGAATGCCTCCAACAGACGTTTCTACTCAAGATATCTGGGACTTTGATGGTTCTGCAATAGTAAAAGCCACTGCTGCTGGAGGTAGTCAAGGAGATGTAAAAGCGATAGTATTTCCTAATACAGACTCCAAGTATTTGAATGATATAGAGAAATACTCGAAGGATGTTGGGCCTAATCGATTACTCTTGTTAATCAACCCGTTTTGGAAGAACGTTGAATCATGGAGCTTCAATATACTACAACCGAATGGTAAGAAGAGAGCACAGGAAGTCATATTCGATAATGGATATGACGTTACATATGCCGTGCTTAGGTTTAGTGCAAGAGGTGAAGATTGTGTTGCTTTGAAATCATATCCATATGACTGGCAACTGTATGCTTATAGAGAAGATCCAAATTGGTATAACATTGAACGACCGCTTTGGCTGGGATCATCTGTAGATGAGCCAACCTCTTCTCAAATGACAGAGTTGTTGAATGACCGGCCAGAGTTCAAGATGAGTAAGAACATGAGGCAAATGCAACGTATGATGGGTAATGATGATCAATAGAATATAAGAATCCATTTACAACTATACATCTTCTCTTCTACTTGTTAATCTGTACTAGTACACAACACTGTCTCACATATAGTTCACTCAGCTTGTTTCACTTGCTCACTCAAACGCCCCTATATCCAAGTCACTTATATCATCAACATCATCATCGGTTACTAACATTGAATCGAAACTGCTTGCTGTTTTACTTACATCTTCAGCACTCATTTCCTCGTAGTCCACCTCCTCTTCTTCGTCATCTTCTTCCTCCTCTTCTTCTTCCAAGTCATCCTCAATCTCAATCATCTTAAATCTTCCAGTCGAAGTCGGCTCTAATCCCCAACCAACCATCACTGCGCCTTCTATTTGTATCTTCTCATTGCCCCATTGAGATGGATCTGCCTTAATACTATCTTTCCCGCCATCTGGTTCCTGAGTTATTAATCCCCAGTAAGCTTTCTCGTCATCTTGAGTCAGCGACATGCCTTCACTGAATGTATTACCCGAGATCGATCTACCAAAACCAAATCGATAAACCATCATCCAAAGATGATCTCTCTTCTCTCCAATGATGGACCACTTGCCTCGTAATACTGTTGATGAGCCTAGACCCGATACTGTGCTAAAAGTATTGTTGGCAAATAGCTCCACTGCCATCACTTGCATGTTCTTGCCAGGGGTAAGTTCATCTTCTTTCTTCTCTTGTTCAGACGGTTCATATTCACCTTCTTTGTAGCTTTGGGTATGTTTATCCCAAAACTCAAACTTTTTTCTTCTTTTCTTGAGTGGGAATGTAGATAGATAAAAGCGCTTGCCTACAAGGTCCTTCTTTCTGTATAGTTCAATCAATTCATCTTTCTCATCTTCGAGCTTTGCATTATACTCTCCCAAAATCTGACGTAGTTCGAATCGGCCATTAATATCTGGGTTGTAGATTGGTTGCTCAAAGAAGCTTGGGTGATCTTTAGGATACATGTACTTTCCCGTCTGAATCTTGCCTTTGGGAACTGACAAGTGGACATCAATAGTACTTTTGGATTGTGATGAAATGTTCGCCTGCCCATCATCATCCGTATCAGTATTTGTAAATTGGCGTTGTTCTAAAGCTGGATTGTCTGTCAAGCTCACATCCTCGTTTACAGCCACTTTGCCTATCAATATAGTATCCATATCTGCATTCCCATCAGCACTACTGTCTTCATCATACATCGAAAAGGCTTTCTTACTAGGATCAGGTCGATCAGCCGCAAGTATGAGTTTGAAATCAACAAAGTCCCAAGTTCCTGTCCATAGGAACGACTCCTTTTCTCTCTTTGATAATTCCGATTCCAACTGTTCTTCTATTGATTGACTTTCATCTTCGCCATCACTAAATTGTAAAGCTGTACACTGTTCGAATGTATGATCATCCTTGAGTTTGATAAATATTTCAGTTTGTTGTTTCTTTGTTGGTATACTACTATCCATACTACTGTTTACTACCTTAGACTTCTTCTTCTTTGGGTATGTTGTAAACTCTTTCATGGGTAAAAAGCCGCGCAACTTCCAAATCGTTTTTGGATCAGAAGTGGCTGATTGTGAAGCAGGGAAGAATGCTGGACGAGGTTTGTTACGCTCAAATGGCAGACCTGCAAAATCAAATAGATATAAATATTAGTATATCTATGGTATGATCAAATAGACTACACATATAATACTCACCGTCATTGTCAAGTGAGGTTAGACGCCAGACACCACTTAGAGCCTGCAGTATGCATGAGAAGTTGATGTATGAGAATACATATACCTACAATACAACAGCATAATATCACACAATACACACAACTTACCCGCGGATCAACGTCACCTATTGAATACGATGTAATATTTCGTACTATGGATAGAACAATGCTGATAAATAGTACTGTTTGATGTATAATTCTTTTCATCTTTGGTTCATGAGATGGGTATTGCAAAAAATGATATCTTTCGATATGAGTCCTCTATTTTTCGTCGGCCAACGCGCACAAATTAATCAGCGCTACAACTCTCACTGTTATATACCTTGATATAAACAATGCTACTCTCCGCCTCCAATACTTGCTATGATGGCTGATTCATAGATGATGTCTTCAATAAGTAAATCGGCAGATTGTAAAATTCTCAGAAGTAGAAGGATACCTATTGCAAAGGGTGGTATCTTAAAATTTTATGAGAGTGTATTGAGAGCAAGTGATAAAGGAGGTAGGGCGTGGCGAATATATACAGGTTGATACCATCGGATAATGATAACATTAACCAAAAAGTCATGCATAGTTTGTATAGCAATATGTTTGCTAAAAAATGTATATGCTTTCAATACAACAATTCCACAACAAAATGAAAATTATGAAAGTGTTGGGGCTGGGGAAAGTAGTACTGAAAATGTTGGCATTGATGACAAGAGAAATACTGGTAGTAATAGTATAAAACACAAGAGAGATACTAGTAGTAGAATCAATAGTGACATGAGTGACAGTACTACTACTAGTAGTAGTAATAGGACACAACAACAAACTGATTACTATACTCACTATTATAGTAACAAGCAGGAGATACTCAATACAAAGTATGATGAGTCTTCGACATACCTTGACTTATTTGGTGAGAGAGCAAAACAACTGCTAACACAACATATAATACCCTCTACTGATGCAGAATGTAAATGGGATTGGCGTATGGGAAGATGCGAACCATATTGCAAATGTAGCTACAACTTTCTTGCTGGCGATTATCATTTGGGCAGGAAAGTCCGCTTTTGTATTGTTTCATATCATGTGCATTTGTGTGACTTTGTAACCCAAATGTACTGACATATGTTATAATCATCTCTCTTCATTTATCATAACTTGTGATTTCCAGATCATGTAGATATAGAAGCCACTTCCCACAAGATGATGAGTTCATATCAGATGTGACTAATGAAGAAGCATGGGAACAAGTTAGAGAAACACAAGAAGGATCAGTAGATAGTAGTAGTACAATATATCATCCAACATGTAAATTACCGCCTGAATCAAGATATATACAAATCATAAAACAACTCAACAAACTTGATTATGCTATAGAGCAAGCGAAGAAGGTTAAAAGAGTTGGATCTCACGCTTTAGAGGTTGGCTTAGTTCATGGTCAGCGAGTTATAAAGAATACTCGTCAAAAGGCGTGTGGAACAGTCAAGAATAAGATTGAAGAGAGAGCAAAGGTCAGAGATCAACCTGTAATAATAACAAAGCAAGGATCAAAAGCACTCGGGTTAGTTTGTGGTACCAGTGATAGTGATAAAAGAAGAGAGGATGAAAATGACAAGCAGACAGATTCTACTGATAATTCAGATGCAGATGAAAGGCATGAGTTCAAATGGGAATAGTAAAGATGACTTATTTAACACATCTCTAAATCTTTGACTTCTTTCTCCCCTAATTTACCCCCCATTCGACTTCGCATCGCATATTGATATGTTTGTTTCTTATTTCAATGATCCAATTGAATCTTCGGCATATGTCTGTAAATCCTTTGAGAAGTTTAATCCATCAGCATAGCAGCGGAAACTATTCACAATACTCCTCAATTGATTCTCAGTCTTATTCTTGTACCGTGCCGCAATACTGGCAGCCCATAGCAACTGCACGCCATCTCCAGCACTGGTAACTGACGCAACTCCCTTCCTTTCAACTTCAAATCCTGCCCCGGTTAGTAATGTATATTTAAAGTCTACAATAACATAATTAGCACCATCAGATGTCACTGGGTCAACTCTTGTGATTTTGAAGTCTTGGTACATGTTATCACCCTTTTGTGAAATGGCACCGATCAAGGCTGATTTGAAGAATGACTTATCTTTATCATGAATGTTCTTTATTGTTGAGTGAAAGTATTGTGAGATAAAGTTATTATACAGTGGACAGAAGATTAAACAAAAGAATACATACCTCAACTTTACTCTCATTAGGTACAACAAAGAAGGTAGCAGTATCACCCTTGGCATACTCTCCAGCTTGAATAGTACCATCTTCACCATTAACATCCTGACTAGGCAATGTAACGACCCAATCAAGAGGGAAGCCAAATGCAACGAGGAGAGGCGTTCTATTAGCACCTCTTCCGTATATTTCTGCTAGGGCGGAGTATCCGTTTGGTACATTCTTCAATCCTGCTAATCCATAGCTTTTAATATGTTGTTGATTGATTTATATTTTGTTTTGTGTTGAGGGAGAATTGTAAGCAAAAGTATATGTATTGCAATTTGCAACACATCTTGTGCACATATTATGATATCTTTTCATACATATATAATTTCGAACTTACCTAGCAAGTTTATCATTCGCCTTACCTAATCCATATGCCATTGCAGGAGACGGTTGCATGAAAACAGAGGCTACACCTGCAATAGAAGCTGTGGTAGTTGCTACATTATCGAAAAATCCACGTCGTGATGTTGTGCTAATTTCATCATTGTTATTGTTTGACATTGAGAGTGAAGATTTGATTGATGCATGATTATTGATTGTAGGTGTGAATGAAGTGGTTGGTGATACGAGGAAAAGGGCAGCACATGCCGCTGGTAGGAGGGAATTAGGCGCCATTTTAGAGTGTTATTATGAGGATAATATTATTTGTAAAAGATGAATCATTGTATGGACAAAGCAAGACTCTCATAGCCGTTTCTTGCAAACGTCAGCATTGAAGTGTTATCAAGCAATCACCCTCCGTTCTAATTTGACTGATATGAGATAATCTATACATCGATGCATATAATATAGTTATGAAGAGTTGCATTAGTTTTGTTGGTTTGCTTGCAGTTGGTAATTGTGACCATATATCACAACAAAGAAGTCCTACACACAAAAGATTTAGACAATTCAGTAAAGTATCGATATCAAAACATACATCATCTAACATACTAGCAGAGAGATCAAGAAGAAGCAATCAACATCCTGCAATATATAATATCCGTGGAGGAGATACAAGTACATCATCTACTAGCTTGAGCGTTTCAGCAACAATGGCAAGTCTCTTCGCCGGATCGATAGGCGGAGCAATCGGCGTAGGGATATCCTATCCATTTGATACCTTATCAACTAAAGCACAAGTTAGTACAGGTAAAGAAGGTCAACAGTTAAGTTTAACAAAGAGTATAGGTCGTATATGGAAGAATGAGGGAGTGAGAGGCTTCTTTGAGGGAGTACTTGTCACGGTGAGTATAAGATTGACGATACTGATACGTATATATGACATATGTATAACTTATCTTATGTATCTCTTCCTGATGTATCCAACTCACTTTTCACTCCCTTCTTTATTTATACAATGTCTCTATACAATTGACTGCAATATATTACTACTGTAGATGATCGGCCAAGCATTAATCAAAAGTATCCAATTTGCAGTAAATGAAATAACATTCCTATGGCTTGAGAAGAACACTACTATACAATCAAACTTAATAAAAATGGCAATAGCGGGCACATTGGCTGGTCTACTATCATCATTTGTAGTTTCTCCCATAGAATTAGTTAAGATTAGAATGCAATCACAGAATAAGACTGTTGATAAGAAGAAAGATGACAATGCAGCTGATGCAGAAGTATTTAACAATGAAATAGATTGTGTTCGTTGGATGGTTAAGAATGAAGGATGGAAGGCATTATTCTGTCATGGATTATGGATTACAATCATTCGTGAAATACCATCATTTGCTTTCTACTTTGTGGCATATGGAATGCTTGCCAAGTCGCCGATAGCAGATATACTAGGAGGTCATGCGGCGCCTCTCCTTTTCGGAGCTATGGCAGGCTGGGCAATGTGGATACCTACCTATCCTATAGACATTGTGAAAACTATTGAACAAGCTCAAACAACAGAGAAAGCCGATGAAAAGAAGAAGAAAGATGTATTGAATTCAAGACAGATTACTGCAAAGTTATATAGAGCTGGTGGACTTCGAGGATTCTTCGATGGATTAGAACCTAAACTGGCAAGAGCTGCCGTGAAGCATGCAGTTACATTCTATGTATATGAGGTTTTGATGGGCTTCTTGAGACCTCATATTCGTAATTGATTGAGCACAAGTATGATAAAACAATGGTGTTGTAGCTTGTAGTAATGGGTTGTAGGAACCCTACAAGGATACCAGAGAGCGGGGCGGGATTTGATAGACTTTGCAGTCAGCCCTCGCTTTGCTATAAGTAATTAAGATTGGTATGTAATTTTCTATAATCGGCATTGACTCAAATTTGCATTTATAATAACATATGATTTCAATTCAATTATACAAGGATCAAGGAAGACACTGTATGTCTAAAATTATCATTCCTATCCAATGTTGTTCTATTCAGTTCAAGTACAATCTATATGCACCCGCAACAGCCCAAACAGCACTCATTGCAAATAAAAATGGTCTATTGTTCTTCAGTATTGGTTTGCTATGCATAAAATTGTTGAGTTGTGATTGGAAGGATATAGGTTTATGTATCTTTGAAGATGATTGTGATTTTGATCTTATATTTGCTGCAGTACTATTATTGCTACGTATAGGTTTAGATTGAGATGTTGGTTTCATACTACTTTTGTCAACAGTACTATTCCACTGCTTTATATCATTTGATGTCTTCCCCATTTTATCATCTTCTGTGGCGAGATAAAAGAAGTAGCTCGAAAGGCCGAGACACGTTGCAACTCCCGTGTATAAACATGATCGACAAGATTGTTGTTTCTTATGATCAGATTGGATAGACGAGGTATTTGGCGCTTCCATCTCGTTTATTGTCCACAAAAGTACGATAGTATATAGGCGCCGTGATGTTGCAACTCAATAGGTAGGTTGGTATTCATTTTTCAAGTCTCATAAACAAGGATAAATCGCCAAAATCCCCACTATTCATGAGGAGAAAAATCTTCTCCCCTCAAACTCAAGTTGCCGATCATTGGAACTACCACCATACGTCTCCTCTCCTTTTAAATACTGACACTACTGTAACAATGGGAAAGAAAATAGTTGAAGAGGTTGATCCCACTGGGTGGATGTTATCAAGTGATATTGCAAATTTCGTCCTCCTCCATCAAAAGGAGGTACTTTACATGTGTATGGTGAGTTTATGTGTCTCTTATGTTGCAATAACATTGCAAATCTCTCTCACTTTACTATTTCTCTTCATATTCATATCTATGATAGCTTGGATACACATTCTTACACGGTGAGTGCTATTATTCATATCATATTTTTATATGTTGAATGGTATCTTCGATCTTATCGATACAACTAAATACCTAATTATTACATTCTCTTTTATATATTATAGGCAGCAAAGTATTTGCAGCAGCACCAAAGGGGGCAGCATTCTCATACAAACTCGTGTCAATGATTCTAACATGTACTGGTGGAGGTATCCTTGTGCCATTATTCATCAATGCTATCCCGGTACCTCTTGCTAATGATGCATATCCAATTGCAATATTGGTATCATTTGCTATCCATTATTACTTTCCTATTGTCTGGGAAGTTGTTGCATTGTCACCAATGGTTAAGGTAAGAAGTTTGTGTATTATGTATTAGATATAATGAGCACCCAAATATCTAACATACGCCCGTATTTTTCAGGCATTGATTATCGTATTCTATGAATGTGTAAGGGCAAAGGTTGTTCTTACATTCACATTAGCGGCCAATGCAGCCATTGCCCCGTCTGTATTCTCATTTCCTCTCTTTGGGCCTATCATGTGTGGAACAATTGCTGGTTGTGGTGGTGCCTTCTTGCCATTAAACAAGGGACTTGACCCCATCAAAAATGGAATGGCATATCCAATGGTTACTGCTTGCTTAGGATCGGCATTAGTACATGTCTTTTTGAACACCTCATTCAGTGAGGGTGTTATTGATGCTAAGGCAAAGGCACATTTGCATTTGGTTCTATTCTTTATCTTTGTTGGCATTGTCAATGGTTTGGATTTGAAACCAAAGCCCACAAAGTCAAAGAAGGAGTAAATATATGTGTTAAGCATTATCCAAAGAAAAGAAAGAGGTATTTGTAAAGGAGAAAAAGAGCGAGTAAAAGTGTTGCGAAAGGATAGTAGACATAAGGTATGTTTCATTCAATATGTGGTCGAAGAGAAGATGTGGTAGTAATTTGTGACAGGGTATCATTTGGACTGTAGAAGATAAGATAATAATATCAGTATCATCTATGCTTAAATATATTTATTATCTAGTTTGTAACATTACAGATGCAAAGTCATTCGCTGTCCCATCCCTAGTTTCATTCATACTTAGTGCAGAGGGTGTATTACGAATTACATCTGATGTAATATTACTCAATGATTCAGTGACGTTAACCCCATATATCTGTTCAACTATTGACGATGCTATAGTCTGAGTTAACTCGATTGGTAACTTCAAATCAGTAACTAATGCTTTAGCAATTGAAAATGGATCACAACCTTCCATTCCGGAGGAGTTGACGTCATAATCAAATTCATCAAAGATAACAAAGCCATCTTGCCGTAAACGAATCTTAATCCTAACAATATTGGATTGCTGCTCACTATTGTCCCCTGCTTCTTCATCAGATTTTACTGCTGGAATAGAATACCCTGTATTCGATACCATATTCTTCTTATCACTACCCAATGCAATAGCAAGCTGGGTATTAATCTGTTTATAAATAATTGAATATAATTTAGTATCACTCAACAAATCTAATCGACCACCCATGTAACTTTTATTTCCTCGTGATGAGCCGTATACTTCTGCATCTGCTAACATTGTTTCAGTTAAATGTGTAGCGTTTGGATCAATTAGTGAGGGTAGTGAGAAGCTGTTATCTGTTTCTTTGGATAGTGTACTCAAACTTGATGTTTGGTTGCTGTAGTTTGATGGTTGTGAGATTGGAAGGCAGTTTGTATCAATCAATAGGGTATCAATAATGTGAACAGCACCATCTGATGACGATGCGTCAACTCTAATTGGTACAAGAGTTGTTATTGATGTCATATTGAAAAGGAGTGTATAATGTTGAGGAGTTTAGTAGAAGAGTAATAGTAATATTTACCAACTCCGGTATATCTTAAATAATCGAAAGAGCGGTAAGCACTGAAATATCTTATGAACACTAATCATTGATTATCCTTCAGTTGCTTCGCTATTTGTACCATGCTCTTAGAGAGCTAAAGTCATAAGATAGGTATTATCTAGAAGTGGTCTAACTCTAACTTGAAGCTAATCTTGACATCATCTGCTTTCTCGAACAGCAAATGGTCCAACATATGGCGGCAGTGGTGCAATACACAATAGCAATAGTTTGGAGTTGAGATTGACCTTTGCAGGAAGTAATTATAATATAATTATCTGGTAGTACTGGTTTGGAATTACTTCGCTAGCAACATAAGTTGTGCACAAAAGCGTCATTGCAATTGCAAACATCAAGTGACATCAAACTCTCATAGTAATATTGAAAACACAGTATATCATATCGAGCATATTAGGCATTTGAACTTAGTAGTAGACAATAGACTGCTTCAACAAAAATGGTGGTAGTCAATAGGAAAAGAAACAGATCGTATAGCTTGATGCTCACATCTTGTGCTATGATATGCATAACAAATCACTTTGACAACCATGCCAATGCTTATATACCTCCATCTGCTATACCTAAAAGTCATCATAGACAACATAAATCATCACACTATCATACTACAGAAGTGTTTTCAAGTAGAGCTGCATCATCAACTGCATTAGATGATAGTAGTACATCAACTAAAACAATATCCAGACTTGCTAATAATGAACATCAACAATATAACAATCATCAATCAACATCATTATACAATGTCGGGTATGATGCCGAATCAATAATGCAATATTATGATTTACGACCATGGGAAGTCGGTCTAAGATTGAACATGTTAGGATTACCTCTATTAGGATGGTACCTTGGATTAGTTATGGACAATGTACTTAAAATTAATGATAAAGAAGAAGTGGAACGTAAACGAGGTGAGGAGTTACGTGAACATTTCGTTAGAAGTAAGAGTGTTGCATTAATAAAGTCAGGACAGGCATTAAGTTTACGACCGGACTTGTTAAAGAGTAAGATATGGGCACAGGAATTGGGTAAGTTGGTTGATGAGGTTGGATCCTTTCCGGATATTGATGCTTTGAATATTATTAGAGATGAATTATCAGATTTGCTGCCTAGTATAAAGAAGGCTAGGAAAGTTGAACAACAGACAAGTAAGAGAAACTTAAGTAAGCAAAAGAGGGGTAGGAGAAACAAATTGACGAGATTGGTTGAATCGGACCCTATATTGAGTCTGTTTGAGTTTGATAATGATGTTAGAACTGTTGCTTCTGCATCTATTGGTCAAGTGGTAAGTCTTTCCAAGTATGATGTACACTATTCTGTCATAGATTTCTGACTAACTGAACTTATATGAACATGCATCTCTCAGTACAAGGCAAGAATACGGCGAGGAGCGGCTCTAGAAGCTGCTATAGGAAAAGAAGAGGCTGCTAAATGGGGAGGCAAAACCGTAGCAATCAAAGTCCAACGACCTGATGTAGCCGCTTCTGCAGCTCTTGACATGTACCTCATTAGACGAACAGCAATGTGGCTATCAAAGTTGAGATCGGGAGACATAGTTGCAATAGCCGATACATTTGGCTTGCAATTATTTGGTGAACTAGACTATGTACGAGAAGCAAACAACTGTGAGAACTTTAGAGCATTATATGGAGATTGGGAGGATGTTGTAGTACCACCTGCATGCACACCGCTTACTAGAAAGAAGGTGCTTGTCATGGAATGGACAGACGGAACTAAAGGTCCTTGGAAAGGTGAAGATGGACTAGATATGGTTCGTAT
>Ga0214477_100334_pt1 | contig 33446 bp, 19 predicted proteins | sample M1_20Mar14CPVII9_FD_165058 | JGI IMG/M metagenome (GOLD analysis project Ga0214477, IMG submission 165058) | Marine eukaryotic communities from Monterey Bay, California, United States - M1_20Mar14CPVII9sort6BwellC16 | ecosystem: Environmental > Aquatic > Marine > Unclassified | place: USA... | reverse complement strand
TTCGGTTGTATCGTTCTGCTCATTCAGACCCTCTTCATTCTCCTCCTCCTCGGTCTCAGCATCATCTTCATCATCGTCAGTGTAAGTATCATTCTGCTTCTGCTCTGTAGCCTCATAGAAATAATCAGCACCATCATTTTCCGCAGATGCCAAATTATTATAATTACCATTGTTATAATAATTCTCCTGTTCTGGAGTATCGTCGTTAGAATTAGAATATGAAGGACTAGCTGTCATCGACGCGTAGTACTGTTGGAATTGTTCGTCTTTCTTCAAATCCATTATTTGTAGCGGTATTAGTGCAGAACTGTATTGCAACTATAAAATAACACTGTGTTGAAAAGATATAATCTAAGATCAGTATGCAAAACAACACTGATGTGAACAAGTAGCCGCCAAGAATTTTTATTGCTGTAGGCCGGCACTGTTACTGCGCACAAAATGATATATGCCTTAATTGAAGATAGTAGAATATATTGCAAGTATTTATTAAATAGGGAGGCGGTATTACCTAGCATCTCCTTTGTTTACCTACACTGCTGCCGATTGTGTGAAGTGGTTTTTTGTTGTAAAGCGTGCATTTTAAGGGGGGGGTCTCCCGCGCGCCAAATAAGCTCTAATTAACTTGTGCGTTGGGTTTAACATAAATAAAAGTTAGGTATCCCTAGTTAGGTATTTAGTGAAATGAGAGTTTTTATTTAGTCGTTGGTACTATCTTATCTTTTGCATCATATCGAACCATATTACAATCAATCAATATTATATCTCCTCCTCTCCTATCCATACAGAATGGATAATATCAACGGCGGCGGTGATCAAACTCAAACCCAAACGGGTTATGAGTCCATTAGTGGCGGTGAGACAATGGTTTGCAATGAAATAAATGCCATTCAATCAAAACAACAAATAGCAAGAAAAAAACGCCGCGATCGACTTGATAAACAAAGACAATACCAATCATTCCTCAACCTAATACAATCCGATAACTTCCCACATATACCACCACACAATGATAACTCAGAAGGTGAATCAATATCTCAAGATTTACCTACCAATTTATTATCAATTCTATTCCCAACATACTGTACAAACATTAATAATAATACCCACACTTTACTTGATTCAGCGGCGGTGGATAATATTGATGACGCGGATAAAATTACTCCTTATCTCCCATTTAGTAAAGATAAAGCCACCGACGATCAATTTTGGAAAGAAGTTTATACTGCACAAAATATTGATGGACGAATTGGATATGAAACTACGAATCAGTATATCGGTAGACTGATTATTGAAACATCCAACACTCTTCCTCGACGCATATTTGACTCCAATAAAAATGCACAACAACGAGGATTTCTTAAAAAGATATTAAAGAGACTTCGAGATGATTTTGTGGCAATGTCTAAAGAAGAAGGATCGGGTGTATCATTTCCTTTGGATGGAAATTTCCATGACTTACCCCCATTGGCACAACCAAAGAGAGGTTCCGGTGGAGGTAGAATTTATTGTGCAGTAGTTGAACGTCTATTGAGTAGCGGTGGTGTAGTAGAGGAATTAGTAGAGGAAGTAGTAGAAGATTCAAAGATTGGATCTACTTGGATTACAAATGAGAAGAAGAAGAAGTTTTATGACGAGAAGCCAGGTGTAGTGAGCACTATGCTAAAGAACATATATTCCATTGAACAACAGGGTATGGAATCACAGAAGAATTCACGTGATCGATTTGATGCTACAAATAAGTTCATTGTTGGGGATACAACAATTTCAAAAGACACAACCTTGGGGGAGGCACTTGACATGGAACGTGAGAGCATACCGTTCCTATCACTTATACTGCGACAGCTTTGCCTTGATAAGCACGGTAGCCGTGTTGTAGGCCTCGTATCGAAAACATTTCTAAAGGATATGGAGTCTGGGGCACAAATTTTGGGAGAAGAGCTCGGGCTGTTTCCCCGAAATCATAAACCTCATACATACGAAGTGTTTCGGGGAAGTTTGGGTGATGTCTTTCCCGCAGAGACTGGGATCTTAGGAGACGGGCGTAATCTTTTGGCCACCTATACTCCTCATCAACAGCAAAGAATCGGCACCGAAATTCATCAACCAGGGTCTTGTTCTACTTGGTCTCCAGACCTAAAGCACCCCCAATACGGTCTACTTGTTATATTGATGAGTATGATTTTGCACCAACCAAACCCATTTGATCAAACTGGTTGCAATGGACAGCCACTATGTATTAATGCCTTCCTTGACAATCATCCTGTTCTCAAGAAACAACTGAAGAGTTTAGGTTTAAAGACAAAGTCTCTCTTCGATGACAGCTTATTCACCCGAGACGATCGTGGTAATGCCGTGGTTGAAATCACAGTGCGTATACTCTGTAATATGATTTACGGAGGATGGGAGTACATGGATGAAAACAAGACTGCATTGAAATATCTTGGTATTAGCATTTTTGATTACCTTGCCATGTTTGGATACCGTCATCGATACACCTGTTCTTCTTGTGGTGATATTATCATGACAATCGATATGGGAGATGGCAAATTTCATGAGATGTTTGTGCACAAGGCACCAAGCTACCAGGGTTCTATTCAAGGTGGAAATGGAGGACGTCTAGAGGCAAGTAATCTTCACGGTATGTGGCGAACAGCAATATCCAATAGGTTCCGATCTCACTGGTCTAAAATGTTGATGACGCAGAGCGAAACACCCGCTCTAGTGGATAACATTGAGAGCCTTATCAAGGAGCCAGTGAGAAGAAACAATTTGGTAATGGCACTGCTTTATTATCATGCTGTGAAGAATACCAACATGACGTTGCAAGAAGCATCTCGTATATCAAAGGCATTCATGGTAACAGAAGAGGACTTGTTATCACCAACATTTAACCCGAAGGCAATGATGTCCGTGACAAATTTGATTGGTATCTCACAACGAGAAAAGGATGCACGTTTACAGCGCAATGAGGCTTCAGGGAAGCGCAGACTTGGTTACACTGGCAATCCATCAATGTACTGGGGTAGCGGTGTTACACAAACAAAAGATGACAAATGGCAAGCACAGACAACTTATAACGGTAAGGTGAAATACATTGGTGTATTTGATGTGAAAGAGATTGCTCTATCAGCTGTGAAGTTGGTACGAGAAAAGCTATCTACCTCGGATGGGTCCACGTTTGAAGGAGACGAATTGAAACGAATCATCAAATGTGCATGTGATGCGGCTCATGCTGATTATGAATCACGTATAGCACCATTAGTCGCTAAGCACATAGAGAGAAAGCAACGATGGAGAAGACAAGGTTTCTTGAAATCAACAGAACCTTCTCTACAAGGTGTATCCAACCAAGAGAAGAAGGAGGAAGAGGACGATACGAATATTGAACAACAGCCATCAAAGCGTCAGAAGGTAGAGTCAGTGCCGAAGGTACCGAAGGCGCCACCAAAGAAAGTATTGACCTACTACTCAAATGAAGTCAGAAACGGTATTAAGAATGCCAATCCAACTGCCTCGACAAAGGAAATCAACAAGATGATCTCTGTTAACTTCAATGCTTTGAGTGCCGAGGAACGTGCACCATACTTAGCAAAGTTTACCGCGGACCAGGAGCGATACAAAAGAGAAACATTACAGTGGGCTGAGATTGCAAAGCGTATCCCTGGTAGGGATGAGAGCTCAGTTAGGAATCGTTGGTACAATGCCAAGACTAGTGAGAAGAAGGCAAAGTCTAAGGCAGAGCAGGCAACAATACAAAAGCAGAATGTTGATAGCTTCAAGACTGGTTTCGTGTGATGAGTATAACGACAATTGAAGGAGCGTTGGAAAGACTGGTCTCATTTAGCTATTTCTGACTCAGCATGCATATAGAAGAAAGAACATACATAGAAGAACATCATAATAGATGAACACATAGAAGAACAAGCATAGAAGTTAGAACTCTACGAGCTTATATATTAGATTGCATTGGTATACCCTTAAAGAGTACACCTATGAATATTATGATACCTACCAAAACTCAGCAAATCATTATCATTTTGAGTAATGAGCGAGTAAACGGCAAAGCGGCAACATAAATGAAAGTGGTATCCGCTTGTATCTATTACACTAGAGCTTGTATACGGATATAAGGTTTGGGAGAGGATAAAACAGACTAAGGGTAGCACGACAAGGCTTGATATTCTATACATATTACACTAGCCTACGGCCGCATCAGCTTCTTCGGTCTCTTCTTGTATACTACCGGAGGAACTCAACTCTACCCCCTCTTCATCTTCATCATTATCATCTTCCTCTTCATCTTCGTCGTCCTCTTCAAATGGTAGCATATCTTTAACAGGAGGTACTGTGTATCTAGAGTATGACACAGAGATACACATCGGCAATGTAGTATAGCGCACCTCTAAACGTAATGATATATATATATATATATATATATATATATATAGGTACTGTGTTAGTATGATACTATTGCCAAGTATCGTCGAGAAGGAGGTTGAAAATTTTCAATGAAACTTCATTGTAGAAGTTTCTATCCTTCATTTCGAGCCAAATTTCAGAGCAATACTACAACAAACTATTTACTGAGTTGACAGCGATGGAAGGAGCAGAAACAAAATCGACGGCTGTGCCATCGAATACATGTCATACAAGAATTAGTAGTAGCAGTAAAAATGTGAATAATAATAATAATGTAGTGGGAGGGAGGAGTAAAGATCAACAACAACCGAGTCGAGTTGTTCGAGGTGAGGAGAATCAAGAGAATGGATCTTCCGACTCTCCTACTAAAAAGAAAAGTAAACACCATCATCCAACTACTGTGGGATTATCACCTGCTGCTGATTCTAGGAGTATCGGAGCAAACAACGGGTCAAACAATCCATACAACAATTCATACAATAATAATAATAATTTACACAGTAGCAATGCTACATTGTTACAATTTCCTATTCCATCATCATCTACCCCAACACTACCAAATAATGTCGACAATACAACAGCAACTTCATCAAATACATCATCATTATCATCAACATCAGTATCATCATCGTCTACAACTGCTGGTACTGAGCTATTATCAAATTCGGTAGCAGCAGTCGCATCATCCTCTACCAATGTGGCAACGTCTAATTCGTCCTCTATTCGTTCAGAGGCAGCATTCGATCAAGTTCATGATTTATTACGTCATACAAGATTTCCACCAGCACCCAGTGAAATCGAAGCTGCCCTTGCACGTAATGGTAATGATCCACTGCTCGTGATGACTGAGTTACTATCATCGTCTACTGGACTGCCAACAGTCAATGGAGTGGCAACAACATCTCATTCGTCTACCAATAACAATGAGCTTCGTATGGATATTGATCCTTCTGAAAATGAAACGCGCAAACTACCAGCAGCACCAGCAACTAATGAACTAACACTTGATGAATTTCTGTCTATGATGAAAGACCCTGATAACAATATCTTCAAACACTGTATAGTTGAGGGTAAAAAGCTTCCTGAAGAACTTTACAAGTTCACAGGTAACAATATATTGGAAGACTATTCATTGAAGAATGAGAGTGAGCTTGAACAACATGCAGTGGATGAATTTGGAGATAAGACACGCTCCATCCGTCCCCAAACATTATCGGCAGCAAAAGTTTTATTATGCCTTGCTATGCAAAACAGCTTCGCTGTAGAGGGGGTGGAAGAGGTCGGGCCATTACGTGCAGGTAATGATTTTCTTGAGGAAAGGGACATTCATGTTATGTCAATTGGTGCAACACAGAGCATGCAATATCGTGTGGTTGGGATTGCACTACGTGAATTTTTTGGAGTGCCTAGTGAAACAGCACATGCTATGGCAGTACATTCCACATTGTGGCTGGAAACAATCTACTGCACTCTTTATAAGAAAGCTGGATCAAAAGGACAGAAGGACCACGATGTGCTCGTAAGACTACTGAAAGCTTCTGCTAAAGATGCGGCAGAATGCAACCGCGATCTTATTGAACACACACATATCACGGATGTGATAGTTTATGGCAGCATCGCCCAAAATTTCGTTAGTGACAATAATGTCCTCCCATCTGGTGTACATGTATATGAGTCGCCTCATTCATGTTCTCTGGTCCAAGGAACACTCTTCCGTTCTAACTGTGAAGCATTAATGGCTCCTATTGCAGCGATTAAGCGTTTAATTGGTGATAAGAGTCCAGTTGATATGGATAAGGTCATGAAAGTTGTTGCAATGGAGTTAACATCATTTACATATGAAACTAATGTACTGAGAAGTAGTGCTAATTTCATTATTACTGCATCATACTCAATGAGGGGCGATAATGACAAGCAAGACATCGTCAGGGCAAAGGGTACAGGCTCAATGAAGAGGCTGTTGAACCGTTTGGGGATTACATTTGGTAACTCAACATTCCCCACACAAGATAAGTTCTTTGATAGTAGTGGTGAGCTTGTGCCAGTTCAATGGAAAGGGCTCACAATGAAGATGATGCGTTGGGATCGTCATAATTACTTTGATAATGATTTTGGTAGCAAATCGGGTGGATTTGGAGCCAGGGAGGGTAGTCTTCTTCAGCACTACATTCAAAATCAGTCTAGACAAGGAAAGGATGAACGAACGGCTCTTACATTAGTCGTCACCAAGACTAATGATGGGGATATCACAAGTGATGATGATTGTATGATAGTGTGTGGTGCAGCATTAGAATTCCTAAAGGAACATACAGATGATAGTAATTATCTTCAGGCATTCAAGGAACAAAAACTACAAGTTTTGTTTGAGGGACTTGTGATTGGTGGTGAGGGTTTACGATATGATACACCCATGTCAGCATTTGGAAGACAAGCAGTGATTAAGAAAAATACATATAACTCCATTGAGGACATGTTGAAGGTTCTGCCAGTAAATGTTGAAGCACTCACTCGGGCTATGGATTCGACAGATATTTCCGATTGGGTACCAACATTACACCTCTTCAAGCCAGCAACAAACAGCAACCCATTAGAGTTTATTGGTAGTATTAGCAAACTCAAGGATTTGCAGCCAGTGAAAAATGATAAGACGCCTAATGAAGAATACCCGTGGCCTGATGAGCAAGAAGCTCGACCTGCATGTAATAGAACTGGTGATGACGGTACAGCAATCAATAAGCAACTTGGTTCACTACGACTCAAGGCGGCTGGACACAAGTGTAAATGGGCTAATGGCGCTGCAGTTCTAACAGCAATCAGAGATAAGGATTCTGTTACAATTGAATGTCCAACTATACCAAGTAGCAACAGAGGATATGATGTGAATGAGAATAAAGAAGCATTCATATTTGCAGCAGTTAGGTTAGATAAAGATGATGATAATGATGATGATAATAATAAAAATGATGATAGTCATGATGATATCGACGAAGATCAATACTATTAAAGACCGAGAGGCAGGTTTGGAACGTGGGTGAGACATTGGACTTTCGCTTGAAGTGAATGTTATAATGTAAACTGCCATCTAGCAGATGATATAACTACTATTCAAATAGGAGCACATTCCTCTCCTTCATCAATCCCTTCCCCTTCTTCTTCATCTTGATTATCTTCCTCTTCAAATGGCAGCATATCCTTTATAGGAAATCTATCCATTTCTCTTGAAGCTTCTCTGCATAACGATCTTATTCTTGGATGAAGACCTCGTGCCTCCAAGAGTATAGAGCCATCTAATGATCTGGCAGGAACATAAGGAAGGTTGCCGAGCTGTCGTAGGGCATCTAACGCCCTACTAAGTATCCTCACCAAATCACCAGGTGCTGCACCTGATAATCTAAGGGCTTCGTCCCAAGAGCAACCGTCTGCCCACTTTGTTACAACCTCACAAGAACTCAGCTCTAGTTGGCACTTTCCTATAGAATCATCTAAACCGAGTCTACGCTGTACCTCAACTAATCGCTCAAGGGATAGTAACGCTCCTTGAACCGCTCGTTGTTGAGAGTAAGAAAGCTTTTGAAATGACTCGAGAGCAGAGTCTGACTGTCGTGGGGCGTCGGCATTAAGAGATGACACATATCCAGCTAGCTCACTTGCACTCAATTGACACAAGTAATCTGTCAAGGTTTCAGCTTCGACTTGTGGTTTGGGTATGTCACTATCATCAGCGGTATTTTCATCATTATAATCTTCTTCATCAAATTCTTGTAGAGCATCTTGGAACCTATCTAGCTCAATCGACTCGTATGCTACATCCCATGCCCCACCCAGTGCACATAATTGCCACAGACTGTTGTCTAATCCAATGGAGCCTACATGTTGACCGCCATCTGTCACTGTGTACCGTTTAGTCGTCTCGGAGGTATCTGAACTACTAGGTAGTAGACATCCATATGCTTCCAATACTTTGATAAGAGCAAGCATATTATTCCAACTATCGTCATCATTCTCGTCGGACGGAAAAGATGTAGTTTGATCCAACAGTGGTCGTCTCTTATTCTTTGGCACATTCTTAATATAGCTGTTAAGCTCTCCCGGCTCTAATGGTGCACCTTCAGGGTAAGCAGTGTCAGCTCCATGAAATCGTGCTGAACGAAGAGCTTGTCGAAGGATGTCGGATCCTTCTTCTTCGTCCTTCATTCTCTTATTTGCAACCTTTGTCATGGCAGAGAGGAGGCTATTATTGACCTCCCTTTCCCCTTTTGCAACCCTCTGGCGTTGACGTTTTATCTCGGACATCAACTGAGCCTTGTCATTATCAATAATTTCGATTGGTAAGCCATCATTCTCAACTTCGTTCAATTCCCGTAGTTCACGTTCTAAATACTTCAGTGTACTCTGTTCGAGATCCAGTATCTGGGCACTACCGCTGTATTTCTTTGAGATCTTTTTAAGTTTTTTACCATCTGACAAGATATCAACGAGATAAGTGAGTTTGGATTCTTTGAGTAGAGAAGTACCCGATGGTGATGTTCCATCTCGAGCTTGGATCAATTCCTTCTCGAGGGTAAGCTGAAGTGTATTCACAAACTGTTCCTCGGGTAAAAGGCTATCATCGTCAAGGGCCTCTAATGCTGATTGTAAGTCTTCTTCTCTCTGTTGACTTTCGAATACTGCAAAGCTTTTTTGAACCATACTTCGTGCAATGTCTAACTTGCCATCTCCCCTCTCGATTAGGTTCACAGCCAGTGCATAACTAGGTGCAAATTGGCTTGAGATTCTCTTGATCTCATTTGTCAGTATGGTAATGGCATCATCGGCGGTTTCGAATGGAGTAGAGGCTAACACACATGCACCTTCCACATCCAATCCCCTTCTACCAGCCCTGCCAGCCATTTGTAGCATATTGTGCGTTTCGAGTAATTCCATTCCTAGGTCTCCTCGCTTTGCCATAGAACATATGACTGTAGTTCGAGCAGGCATGTTTATACCCGCGGCAAGAGTCTCAGTAGCAAACACTACTCTCATCAGCTCTAATCTAAACAAGGTTTCAACAAAAGCTTTATGCGCGGGCAGGATACCAGCATGATGTGATCCGATTCCACACAATAGTTGTTCAACAGTCTTGTCTTCAAATGCAATCTCTGAGTTTTCAGTATTGAATAATAGTAACCGGCTAGCTACCTCTCGAGTCTCAACTATATCCAGCAAACCAGCATTAGAATAGTATTGGATGTTCTTCTCCGACAATATTGTTGTATCATCTTCATCATTGATATCAGAATCTTCAGGTAGATTAGCATCAAAATCATCAGATAGGAGCTGATCCAACAAGTCTGCTCTAAAGCTTCTCCCATCTTCATCTTGAACCATTGCTAACTCATCTTCATTGAGATCCCAGTTATTATTATTTGAATGCCGACGACCTCTTCCTCTTCCTTTGCCCTTCATGATTTTGCCCCTTCTAGGTTTTGTCCGATCTATTACAGGTCTTCTCTTTCCACTCTCCTTCTCTTGTGCTTTTGTCTTTAAAGTTTCACATAAAATCTCAGCTGCATTGTCACATCCTTTACGGCTGAAGATGAAGAATATGGCTGGTAGTAATTCCTTTTGTTTCAACCTCCGTACTAGAGTATCCACCGATGGTACAGATTTTCTTAACTCGGCTTTCAACATGTTCTCTTTCATCTTTCTTTGTTCACGCTTGCTTATTGAGGAAGGACTGTATCCATCGTCATAGCTTTCGCGTTTTACGATGCGTTCAATACGCCTTTCGATACCTGCCAGACTTCTTTCGGCTGCAGATTGTAATATCGGATGTAGGTCTAATCCTCTAGGTAAACCATTTCTATTGATACCCGAGGCATTCTTGTCAAATCCTCCCTTATTCTTTTTCATTCTCTTGGGTGTCATGACAACACCATCTCCTCTCAACCCAAGTAGGCCATGTTTTGCGCCCGGACCAGCATCTTCATCTCTGAATAATGGTGAAAAGTCTCTCTTGGTTGCAAAATAGTATCTTAAGGGCACAGGTCTTCCGGTATTCGCTTCTATCAGGATGGATTCGCGACCAGTTGTACTCTGCATCCATTCTGCTAAGCGATGAGCATTTGGGAGCGTAGCAGATAGCCCAACAATTTGAGTGTGCATGGGGTTGAAGATAACACATTCTTCCCAAGTGCTTCCACGTCCTTTTTGACCCATATAATGGAACTCATCAAGTACAACCACGTTATTATCTGATAATTCAGAATACACGCCATCGTTCCTTTCAGATCTTGCTGCACTTTCTAGTTTGTTTACATCAACTTGGATACTATCATCATCCTTATCTGCATTATCCAATAACGAAGATATTCCAGACTTTGATCTCCAAGCCATATTTCTATATACTTCTGTAGTCATAATTGTAACATCTGCACCACGTCTAATACTAATATCACCCGTTGCCAAGCCAACATTCTCCACCCCAAACACTTTTCTCATCTCACCAAACTTTTGATTACTCAACGCCTTTAGTGGTGTGGTGTATATAGCCTTTTTGTTCCTTTCTAGTGCAATACGAAGTGCCATTTCACCGACTACAGTCTTACCAGCTCTGTGTATGTTAGAAAGATCATGGGAATATATGAGTATGACTACAAAACAAAATGTGTTGTGCCGCACATTTCATATATACATACATACCCTGTAGGCGCACAAACAATCACATTATTCTCGGCTAGGATTGCAGCACCAGCAGATAATTGCCAGTTATCCAATGGGAATGGGAAATATGATTGCAATTGCTCTTGTACTTGTTCATCAGCAAGTACATACTCATTGTTAAAATTACTTTTTATAAATGGTACCTCAGACTCTTCATCTCCAACTGAAACTTTTACCCGAAGTGATGGTATATAACTCTTTGATTTATATTTATATATTCTACCCAAGTTACTACTGCTGCTTCTTCTATTAGTAGTATATGGTGTTGAGTGACGATTGCTTGATGATACATCATAAAGTTTTGATGGCAAACTTGAAAATGCAGATAAAGAATAATTTCTACCCACCCTCGCCGCTGAAACCCGACAAATGCAGTGCAGTAACACTATACCCCACCTACGATGATGAGTAGCGCCCTGCATACCTCTCTAATAATGGTTGTTGTGTTGTAGCAACTAAGCGCCTATGCGGCATGCCATTATCTTTCAGATTATCTCTTATCACACTAACAATCGCTAATAGTGGCGATAGAACGCTTTTTAAGAGTTGTTTGGCTCTGGATGGTAGGGCTGTGTCAGCTGGCCACTTTAAAAACCCCATTGGCCAGTACACTGGCCACTTCAGTACAAAAGTACGCAATACGGATACTTATCGGATACAAATATGGATATTGTACCCATATATATGTCATTTGTATCCAAATTGGCTGGCCACTTTGGCCAGAAATCTGGCCTCATTGGCCAATGGCCAGCTGACACAGTCCTACTGGATGGTTGACTTAGAGACAAAAGGCATAGTAAGTACTATCACACTACCATTAATAGAGATCCAATACAATAACTTTAATCTGATATCAGTTATTGGTAAAGCTGATTAGACTGATTATTTAAAGGATACCAGCACCGTATCCTTTGCAACACAACAAGTTACAAGTTATATGTTAGCGTTGCATATAGATTCTCTGCCTCAGTCTAATGATAGTAGAGTAATGTGTAGTTCTATATTATCATCAAATAATATATAGAATGTACCTTCGTGATTATGTACCTCCACCGCAAAGGCCTTCTCGACGACAAAGTAATCCACCAATAGAATCATCTTCAAAATCATCATCAAGACGGAGACATAAAAAATCTAATAGAATAAGGAGGGGGGACAATAATACATCAGGAAGAAGTGTGATATCACAGTATTCAATTGATGATGATAGGAGTAATATCTCTTCGGCTAGAAGTGCACCAATTTCATATTCAAGATCTCAGAGTTGTGCAAATGATGTAAAAAATTATGACAATTATGGACAACAACACTCACGCAGCTTTAATAAAGGCAGGGATAGTGGTAGTCATTATTATAGATCAAGTAGAAGAAAAAGAAGATCTTCCAAAGAATCAGATTGTTATCCAGATAGATATAATAATATTGATGATGGTACAATAACAACTGAACTCACTTCGTCTTCATCATCACGAATGCAACGAAGGAGAAAAAAACGATCCGCTAGGACACAACCAATTTTATCAATAGATATGTTATCACGCATATGTTCACTGGCAATTATATGTACTGTACTCTATTTGGGAGTAGGTGCATGTATTAGTTTCACCAATAGTGTTGTTGGTAACATCTTTGGTGATATCTATCACGAGATATCTTCAGAAAGTCAGAAGGAAGATGAATACCAATCAATCTATGATGAAGACAAAGCAGGTGTTAGAGGAGCCTCATTACACGCTAATAATAAAGATGAAAAGTTAAATGTACATGATCTCAATGCACAGAGTCACTTGCTAAAAGCTGAAGGAAGACAAATAATCAATGATAAAGGACTAGAAGTTGATGAAGAAGGTGAAGGAGAGCTGGAGTATATGGGTCATGATATAACGAACGACTTCTTCTTTGCCGGTCCCATTGTGGAAAAGAAACAACCTGGTCATGCATATGCAGATATTCCTCTGTTGCTTGATTCAAATCCTTTTGCAATAAGCATATGGATAAACTTGTCCCCCCTGTCTGATGCTAAAGAAAATAATGATAGTCGACAACCTAGGGTTATTCTATCGACCAACTCAAAAGGGTATGTCGGCTGTTCTTCTGATAAATTTGGAAATAAGTCAGGTATTGGTATTATTTTATACGCACAACCTGAATATCATCATTCGTATAGGATTATATTGGAATATGCAGACACGAAAAATAAATCATGTCAAACTATAGGAGGATCAAAACAACATGACGAGTTACTAGTGAGAGAAGGAGAATGGAATCATATAACTATATTTGCAACACGAACATCAAAATCAAAGGAAACAAAGACTACTGAAAGAATAAGCGTGTATGTAAATGGCGAGCTTTCTGGTAGGAATGATAATGTATCTCGTGATTTGGCTCATGTAAATTCCGAAAATGGCGAAACAATCGTCGGTCGATATGCCACCCCAGATGAGCCACATCATAGTATTAGCAACGACCAACACTTTGACCTTGGAGGTAGAGTAGGAATGCTTTCATTCTGGGAAACAGGTGGTCATGCTCGTTTGTCAAAGCTGCCGACACGAATGTCTGTGAAAACTACAGACGATGAAGATCATGTAGTTAAGATGATCCAACGTGCAGCATTTGATATTGGTGCCATTAAAGAACTCTCCCTGCGGGGTTTGTTTGTAAAGAAACCTACACTATTGTATCCATTCCAACGAAGAGAGAAACAAAAGGAGATCAAGCTGAGTGATGGGAAAGTTAAGCTACCAGATTTATCACTTGAGTTACCGCCCGTTGCGAATTGCAATGAATTAATGTCAGGGAAGAATGGTGAGATCATAGTAGATGTAGCTGGGGATGATCAGCACATCACAACTCGTAAACTGCAAGCCAAGCAACCAGTGAAAAAGTTACTTGTGAAGCAGCAACGGAAGGATAGTGAGCAAGAACTTGACATGTATAGAGGTCACTGAATCATATAATACATAATTAACCTCTGAGTAATACAGAGATGCATATTACAAATAGACAAACCCCTAGTTATATATTGTAATGTGAAAGTGAAGTATTGTTGAGACTTACCCCACTAGGACATGTGTCTCAAAAGCTTCGCGCATGTCAATTGTTTACAACAATTTGAGGAACGATGCTAGATCCGCCAACTAAATCATCTACATCATATAGTCATGATCCTCCGCCATCATCATCAATAGTAAACAGTCGTCGCCGACAGCCTCTGGAACCATGTACACCAACTAAATTGAAAAATGACCCACCACAGCAACATTATCATTATATGAAAGCACCACCACAAGTATACCATACCCCACAAAAACAAAGCGGGTATCATGACTATTACTCGCCACATCGGAATGGCAACAACAGTAGTGTTGCATATACTCCGTCGCTCCGTCGGAGATCTTCATATCTTCAAGAAAAGTTAACACCAATTCATAGTGCACCGTCAAAGTATCAACAACAACATCAACAACACAGTTATATACCAACTAATGAAGATGATAGTAGACGGCGTTTAAACTACAATCACAGTAGTCCTTCTAAGAAGTCAAAGTTGAAAAAGAAGAAGAAGTCAAAGTCTACATTATCTTCAAGAGACAGATTATCACGTATCATTATATGTTTGTTTTGTTTTTGGGTAATAAGAGGTACTATTAGAATGATATTTGGAAGTAGTAGTAACAATAGTGATCAAAACGACTATCTTTATACAAGTCATATGAATAATGAAGAAGAAGAAGATGATGACGGACCAAATTTGAGAGGATCAAGTCAAGCAGATATTGCAATAAAAGATATCTCTACAAGTCCTAAAGATTTGAATGTACACTATATAGATAAAGATTATCATGAGATTGAAGAAAAAGATATGGTAGATACACAATCAAGCAACGGAGTAGCAAAAGAGAATGGCAAAGACATCATCAGTATAGATGTTGAGAAGAAGGAGTATATGGATCCAGATTCAACAAATGAATTCTTCTTTGCAGGTGGCATTAACATTAAGAAGCGAATAGTCAACTGGAAAGGGCGAATAGAAACAATATCCTCTCCTGGTCATACGTATGCTGATATACCGTACTTACTTGACTCTAATCCATTTGCAATCAGTATATGGATTAACCTATCACCATTACCTGCTGATGAACATGATGCACATAGACCTAGAGTCATCCTGTCAACGCGATCGAAGGGATATTTAGGTTGTTCATCTGAAAATTTTGGTGATAGACCTGATACCGGTATTGTTTTATATGCACATCCACATTATGGCGATGATAAATGGGACAATTTAAGTATCAAAACATATCGCATCAAGTTGGAATATGCAATTACACGAAATAGATCATGCCAAACAATTGTTGGGTCTCAAACTGATGAGTTTGCAATCGTTCATGAAGGAGAGTGGAATCATATAGTTATATTTGCAACTCAAACATCAAGAAATGAAAGAATAAGTATGTATATCAATGGCAATCTAGCTGGTAGGAATGATAATGCACCAAGAGAATTCCTATCCCATAAAACAATAGAATCAAAAACGACAGTTGGAAGATTTGCAACACAATCACATAGTAGCAACCACTTTGACCTTGGAGGTAGAGTTGGGATGTTATCATACTGGGAAACGGGAGGACCAAACACCATAGCTGATAAGGAAACACGCATGTTAGTGAAAACTACTGATGACGAAGATCAGCTAGTAAAAGCAATTAACCGTGCAGCGTTCGATATCACTGCCATCAAAGAACTTTCTAATCGGGGACTTGCGGTCAAGGAGCCGACACTTTTCTATCCTCTTGAGCATATTGAAAGCAAAATTATTGATGAGTTATATACTGATGACCCACCACCAATATTGTTTGATGAGCTCATGTTAGGCTATAGAGGAAGAATCATCACAGAGTTAAAGGATGGAATGCCTATATATCAGAGGGAAGCATTTATACCTCTGGGAGGTAATAGGTATTCGGAATATAAAGACAGAACGTTTGTGCCTAAGAAGTTAAAACCTTCGGAACGAAATGAGCTCGATCAAGTTGCTAGAGCTCGTAGCGGACTTGTGAAGAAAGCAATGCAACATGCTTGGAAAGGATACAAGGAACATGCATTTGGAAAAGATGAATTGCTCCCACTGTCTCAAGGAGGGCAAGATAATTGGGGAGGAATGGGCACAACTCTAGTCGATTCCCTTTCAACTCTCTGGATTATGGGCATGGAGATTGAGTTTCGAGAAGCAAGAGACTGGGTGAGAGATCATTTAGATTTTAGTCAGGTCCGAGGTGGAGTATCTGTCTTTGAGACTACAATCCGAAATCTAGGTGGTCTTTTATCTGCATATGACCTCAGTGGAGATAAGGCGTTTCTACAAAAAGCTGATGATTTAGGAACAAGACTAATGAAGGCATTCACAAGTCGATCAAGCCTACCTTTCGGTGAAGTAGAACTATTTGATGGTGGCAGAGCTTATAACACAGGATGGCACTCCAATTATGCGGTTCTGTCAGAGATTGGGACATTACAAGTTGAGTTCCGCTACTTAGCAAGGGCCACTGGGAAGAGTGAGTATGCAACCACTACTATGCGAGCAATGGACGAGCTTCTAAAGCTTAATGCAGAGTCAGGTTTATATCCCACTTTCATCTCAAATACAAAACAAGATATATCTTTTGGTAATGAAGATATTAGTATTGGGGCAATGGGTGACTCGTTCTACGAATATTTATTAAAGATCTGGCTCCAAGGTGGCAAAAAGGAAACGAAATATCGAAGAAGGTATGATGAGTCAATGAATGGTATCATGGACAAGCTAATTCACATGAGTAGACCCAACTACCTCACATATGTAGCCGAAATGAAACGAGGCAAAGTTGAACACAAGATGGATCATTTAAGCTGTTTTCTTGGAGGTCTCCTCAGTCTTGGTGCCTACACCCATCCCGACGGCTTGCAATCGTTAGAAGCTCAACGTCAGTTGAAAACGGGGAAACAACTGGCATATACCTGCTACCAAATGTATGCTCGAAGCAAGAGTGGTTTAGCCCCGGAGTTTGTAAACTTTGACAATGCTCAGAATGACTTTCGAAATGGCCATCCTTATTATATATTACGACCAGAGACTGCGGAGACTTTTTATATTCTGTACCAGTTGACAAAAGACCCGGTGTATCGCGAATGGAGTTGGGAGATCTTTCAAGCTATAGAGGAACATTGCAAGACTGAAGCTGGATACGCTTCAATCAAGAATGTTGACCAAAAGAACAAACAAGACAACAGAATGGAGTCATTCTTTTTAGCAGAAACACTGAAGTATTTGTTCCTGATACAGGACGATACCAATGATATCGACATTATACACACACATGTATTCAACACTGAAGCACATCCCCTGCGGATATTTGACTGAGCTAATTCGATGCGGTAAGTGATGTTGTATGTACTGAATGTTGCCTCTATGAAACAAGACAACAGAATGGAGTCTGAGACTCTTAAATATCTGTTCCTGATACAAGACGATTCCAATGATTTTGACCTGCTTAATACGGTGAGTGAATAAATATGTACTGATTGAGATTTTGCACTCCGTTATCTAACCTTTCTTTTGTTCATCGTTGCACATTAGCATGTCTTTAATACGGAAGCTCATCCATTAAGGACCGTTCTCGTCAGCTGGTCTCTTGAGGAAGAGAACGACTCCTTCCCACTTGCTCCTCAATAGGTAAATACTTTTTATTGAGAGATTCCAATAACATCATATAAGAACAAGTAATAATTGCAACAAATAATGACAATATAAGTATAAACATACTGTTCTCTTTGCCTTTGAGCTCCCCCTGTCTACTCGACACATACTACATTCACAACTAACCACCCGCTAGCGTACGTACAATCAGAAGGTATGTACAATGTACAAGATACCTCCTGGTATCCTTACTGGTCATTTTCCAAAGCCTGCCCATTAATTATGTGATAGAGCAATATCATTCTCTTATTACCTTCTTTGCTTGCTTATATACTAAACAGTCTTCGAACAAACACCCTTGCTGCTGGTTTAGTTTGGGTTTAGTTTTGGTTTGTTCGGCGGTCTTTACAAATACAGTGCACGACAACCATAAATTGATAAATTGCAAAACAGCCCTTTAATACCTAGACAATACAGTAATATTACAATACAATACAAACAACAACAATAATACAATGTCAGACCGAACAGATGAATTCTTCTCATTTGCACGCTCAGTTCCTGCAACGGGTAATATGAGTTCAATCCGTGCTGGCGGTAGTTCATCATCTGAATTAATACAATCATCTAGTGGTGTCGACAATAAACCAATATCAACTTTATCACAACAACAGCAACAACAGAATAATCCAGCATTAGCAGAATTGCGTACCTTCAGATCAGCTGCATCGGAAATATCTCACGATGTATCAACAACATCATCTTTACTAGCTGAACTATCTCGATTGGTAAAAACTGGAGCGGGCGGTACTCGAATGTTTGCAGATGAATCTGCCAATGAACGTGCCGATGTATTAGTATTACGTATTAAATCCAATATTGAAGGATTACATTCAAGATTAGAAGAGGCACAGGTAACATTAGACAGATCCAAACGTCGACTGGGTAAGAATTCACAAGCGGGTATGGAAGCATCGAACTTAGTTGGACAATTGAAGGAAGATTTTGTTAAAACTACAAGTGGATTCAAGGCAGTATTGGAAGAACGATCTGACGGTATGAAGGATACGAATGATCGTAAACGACGTGTTATTGGTGGTAGTTTCACTGCCGGACAGGATGGCGGTGATGTTGTTGGTGAAGGAGAGCGTGTTGACTTGATGACATTAATGAATAAACCTGCAGTATATGGTGGCGGAAACAATCAAAGATCTTCATCATTTGGTGGAGAGGGGATGAGTAGTGGTGGATTAGGTGGCGGTGGTGGATTAGGAGGAGGTAACAGGAGTGGTGGTGGTATGCCAACACTAGATTTAACAAGTGGTATGATGGCAATGGCACAACGACATCAAGAGGAGATGGGTGGAGGATTGCCTGCTGGGGAAAGTAGTTCACAACTTCCTCGCCCACGTAAGCATTTTATATTATGTGTTGTGTTGTATACATTAAATGTTATGCAAGTATGTGTAAGTGCTAAGGTCATTACTTTGTTAACATTTTAAAGACGGAGCTAGTGCAAGCTTTAACGAACAGGGGTTACGGCTACGCCACTCCAACTCTGCTGGACCGGGATACCCGGAATACTCTGGCTCGACATCATCCTACTATCCTGGATCAAATTTCGACCAACAAGTACCAATGACACCAATGGAAATACAACAAATGGAATCCGAATCTGGACAAATGACACAACTAATACCCGATCAAGATTACTTACGACAACGTGCCGATGCCATGTCACAGGTTGAATCGAATATTGTAGAGTTGGGTACGATATTTAACAAATTAGCAGTTATGGTAAATGAACATAGAGACATGGTCCAACGTGTGGAGGACAATGTTGAGGATGCAAATAGTAATTTGAATTTGAGTTTGGCAACATTGACTGATACATTGCAAAATCTACAAACGAATAGAGCATTGGCAGCAAAAGTATTGGGGATTGTGGTACTATTCATTATTATGTTTATCATCTTCTTTGCCTAATATATATATATTAGATTGGAGGGTATTTGTTAACTGTGTGTATTATTAGAGTAGTGCTAAATTTACTAACCAAAAATATGCACACAAGATATGTTCATGTTCATGTGTAGATTATAAATTATTAGACACAAGATATGAACATTAAGAACTCAGCGGAAGTAGTGAAAAAGCTACCTCAAGAATAGCAGATCTGTTGGATTCAAATGATCCACCCCTCTTTCAATTTGTAGTGTATTGTGACGACACGAATAAAATCGTTAAAAGTTGCCCGATAGATTTCGTATCATTTTTGTTGATTGTAGTACTATCTTTAGTTATTACTCATCTTTGTTGTTACCCTATACCATTACCATTAAGATGAATAAAGAAGCAGTAGTATTTATTGTAGATGCAAATCTAACAATGAATTTGCCCTATCCACCGCCGCCGTCTAACTCCAAAGATGGTGGAGCAGGTGAAAGCAACTCATCAACCCGACTTTCTCAAGCTAAAGATGCAGTACTAACCTCTATAATTGATCTAATGTGGCGTTCTAAGACACATGAGGCAGGTGTGGTAGTATTAAAAGCTGGTGTGACGCATCATCATTTATCAGAAATCGAGAGAATTACGGATGATGTTGATGTTGGTAAGAGAATACCATTATATCTTATGTTTTTCATGTACCATTAACTTATTGTTATTTACACATCGTATGCATTCTTATACTTACACATCGTATCATACACACATATATCATAACATTACTTAGGTAAATTCTTTCGACGCTGTCGAGATGGATACAAGTTACACAGATATGATAATGGTGAAGAGGAAGAGGAAGATGTATTTCCAAACTTGGTTGAATTTGATCTCAACAGACCAAATCCACTAACATTACGTGCATTGAAACATGTCTCGTGTACAATTAATGAATCTATCGCATCATCAATATCTGGTGATTTATGTGACGGGTTGATATTGGCAGCTGATGCATTACACAGACGTACGAATAATAAAAAGTATAAACGTAAAATTGTTATGATAACTGATGCAGAGCATGAAGTGGAAGTGAACGGAGAGCAGTTACAATGTGTATTAGATGGATTGAATAAAATGGATGTGGAACTTATTGTTTTGGGGATTGGATTTGAGGAGAATATTATGAGTAGTGCGCCGCCAATCCAGGCTGATAATGTTGAGTCCAGTGGTGGTAATACAAATGAAGATGACAATAGGAAGATGCCAGCTGCTATGACTTTCAATGATACGAGTATGGATATTGATGAAGATGATACTGATGCAGCAGAGAAACCAGAAGCGGTGGTATCAATGAATGATGATAATAATGGACAAGGAGAAAAACAACCTCCAGAACCTGTTGTATCAATGGAAGAAAATGATAATGGAGAGCTAGTCAAAGAAGAGGGCAATCCCGACGATATGAAATTGAATCAAGATTGGAGACAGCTTAATGCATTATTTCCTGGTAGTAATCCTGAATTGGTTACTGCTTTCCTACATGGAGATGAACAATCTAAGGTCTTTTCTCACTTCAATGATCCAAATCATGCTTCTAATTGGGCAAACAAGTACTTTGGGGGTAGTAATGGCCGTGGTCATGGTGATGGAAGTGGATATAGTGCTACGGCTGTAGCATCCCAGAATGATGAGGGTAGACACATTGTAACTGTTACCAAAACTGAAGATGCCTGTATAAAGCCAGCTTGTAATGACATTGATTCATTGATTATCAAACGGGAGAATGAAAAGTTACTCGTTAGTATTGCTCGAGAAACTGGTGGATGCATCTTGGCAGCCAATGGTGTCAACTTGACAGAATTATTACAATCCAAGCTTCCTGTAAAAGCTGGAACCAAGAAGTCTGCCGCTAGGAAGGTTGAGTTTCGTCTTGCACCTGGCATGACAATGGAAGTCAAGAATGGTAAGCTAACAGACAAGTTTAACATCCCAACCACTAAGAAGGAAGCATACCAAATCCATCCTGAAACTGGAGAGAAATTACGGGATGGTACTGGAGAGTTGATGACCTTGCCAACGAGGACAGATACTCGACATTATGACTCCGATGATAATGAAGTACCCATTGATAAACGAACAGATGCCTACAGGTATGGTTCCGATCTAATTCCAGTAGGCAAGATGGACATGTTGGGTCTCAATGCAGCATTTGCCGATCCTGGTAGTATTGAAATGATTGGTTATCTTGATCGGAAAGATGTCGACTCGTCTAAACTGTTGATGGGGCCTGCCTACGCTTTCACTGGTGGCGACTCAAAGAAGGCACGTACAGCAATAGCCGCCTTGTCTCAAGCCTTGGAAGAGACGAATAAGGTTGGCTTCTGTCGTATCGTAAGAACCAAAAATGGTGAGCCCAAGATTGGAGCACTTTTACCAAAGATGGAAGGGTGTGATGATGGTACTGTTGGCCCTGACACGAAAGGCAAGGGAGGAAGATACCTTGCCTTTCTTGAGATGCCATTTGAAGACGATATTCAACATCACCAACACCGTGACGTTCCCGAAGGATTCAAAGGGGATTACAAGGATGAGATGGTATGTGATGATCTGATTGACTCAATGATGCTACTAGATGATGAGTTCCAAAGTCAAGATGTCTCGTTCCCTGCTTTAAAGGCGCATCAGCGAATGGTAGCCTTCTATGCAATCAACCCTTTGGATGAGAAGGAAGAAATGAAAGAGGAAGGCTTGGCACCCGAGAGAATCAAGGAAGCATCTCAAGCCAAACCGCTTTGCGACTTGGACGCTGTGAAAACGGTTGCAAAGAAAGCATCTAAGCAGATTGCTGCCTTCAATGAGAAATATCCTTTGGTTGAACACAAACCAGAAGATGCCAAGAAGAAGAAGTTTTGGGGTGATGCTACTCAGTGAGGATCTGAATAGAGGTCGCGATCTGAATAGAGGTCGCATTTATGCCTAGACAATACTGAGAGATATAAGTAATAAAAGACATAATAGACCTGTCACAATATGTTCTTTCTCTAAATATTTCTATTTTACATAACTATTCTCATACAAGCTGCTCAATACAGAGCCCTATAGATCTCCTGTCCAATTTCCCCCCTCTCATATTTCTCTTCCTACTAGTTAGCGACAAGGTCCGTAAAGAATTTTCTTGTGGCTAGCACATAAGCTTCCATCCTACTAATCTTGGGGTTGGCTTCAAGAAGCGAGACACAGAACTCGCCAAGGAAAGCAACGACAAACCGGAGAGTGCCTGCATATCCTAAGATTGCGGAGGCACCGAGCATACCGCCGTACCTATATTATGAAAAAAATATTATAAGAACTGAAGGTTGAAACATGAGTGGGTATTATGAGAGTTTACTTACATTGCTCCACAAACAGCTGGTAGAAAAGCGTCTGATCCAGCCATGTATAGACCTGGGATAGTTGTGTGTGGAGTTGTTGTCCACCTAGCATTCTGAGAGATATTAATTTGAGATAAAGAAAGTGAGGCATGGCAATTAAATCACAATTGATGTGAACACAATATAAACCGTCTTAAATACCTTCTTTGTAAAGATCTCAGTATCACATTTAGTTCCATATGAGGCCGCTTTCCAAGATCCCAAGTATGAAACCTCTGTCAGAGGAGTACCGAGATGATAGAATTCTACCTTGTCTTTAACCTGAGGAACAGTCTCATACAAGATGTCGAGAAGATGTTTCGTAAGCTGATTCTTGAAATCTTCATAGTCTTGCCCACGTTCATGAACCTTTGTCCCAGCCCACTTCTTGAACCAGTCATACCGACCGTCGCTAATCAAAATACAATTTGAAACACCAGGAAGGCGTTTAGGCCATGTCGGATCCTTTGTACATCTAGAGAGGATGATAGATAAAGTGAGATTTACTAATGCCAAGTATAAGGAACAAGATCAGGGTATTCAACAACACTTACGGGAAGCCAATATACGTAGTCGGTGGCCTGTTGTTAATAGGGTCAACATAATACTTATCGAACGCTTCATCCATATCATACGAATTGAAGTACCACTATGAGACGAGCAATAAGTGTGTAAGAGAATGTGAACAAACGGAATAACAGCAATGAAAGTTCCTCCTACTTACAAGGTTGTGAGTAGGTAGGTCCAACTCAGAAGCATTGCCCTTCAACTTGACAAATAAGAAGACATGTCCATTACTTTCAGTGATAGTGCGCTTCTCCTTGTCAAAGAAATCCTTTACACTTGGATGATTGGGAGGCAAGAGTTTGTTGTGCAAGTTAAATGTACTAGTAGCGCACACGATGTTCTTTGCACGAATCTCAGTAAGAGGTGCACCTTCACCTGCTGAAGTGTTACGAACCTTGACGCCAACAGCACGGCCTCGCTCAATGATAATCTCCTCAACTGTAGCATCGCAAAATACCTCACCGCCAAAGTTGCGAAGCATAGATGTATTCCTGATGGATATGTTCTGAGTGGCTCCAACGGTATAAGATGCACCTTCCGCATAGTGTGCCATTGTGATACCCTGAGCCGCCATTGTAGCTTCTTTTGGTTGAACGGCATAGTCCCCAATCGGATGATTCAGGATAGCTTTGACTCTCCTAAGGGTAGGGTCGAGTTCTGGGCCTGGCGGAGCTTTTGGACAATTCTCAAGTAAATCTTCGATCGAATAGTTCAAGTTGAAGACAGCGTATTGAACGTCTCTGACGGTGTAGGATGCCAACGTATAGAGATTTTTGATATCATTTCTCAACAGAAAGTGAAGGCATGAGGGTATGGCTCTTGATATACCCAAAGAGGTAAAGCCCTTGTTGATGATCGTTGACAAATCCATCCAAACTGCGCACTGAGATCGGAGGTTCTCATTTCCAGGGTCAACACGTTCAACCAAGGAATCAATAACGTTTTCAAGCCCGCTGTTAAACTCATAGTGCGTGTTGTTAGGATTCTCGGCAGCCACATTATCATCCTTGGGAAAGATGACCTCGTCGTATGGGTCGTCTCTGAAGAAAGATAGAATAAGCAATTGAGAGAGATGCCTATAGGTAAAAAACGACATATCATGTGCATCAAAGAAGAGTTAAACTTACAATCGCTTCCACTCTTGCTTTCCTCTGGACATGAACTTGAGCAACGCTCCAGCTCGGTGTGTGGGCAATCCCATTCCTTCGGACGTATAGTGTAAACCGGTATCCCATTCACATCCATTTATCCTAAATGTATGTGTACATCCACCTGTACGGTCCTCATGTTGTTCAAGTAAAAGTACCTTTTGGCCTGATTGTGCTAGAATGTTGGAGCAACTGCTACCGCCGCTGCCGCTGCCAATAACTATTGTGTCAAGGTTGCTTGGAACTTTGTTGGCAGAAAATGCCGAGGCACGAATGGGTCGAACTTTCACCTTTGTGCCTGGCCAATTAGTCACCCAGAAGTAGAATAAACCCGTAGATATGAATAAAATAAGTAGCCAAGGAGGTACAAATAGGGCCGCGGGTGCCAGTGAAGAGAGTATTGGAGGCAAAATAGGTAGAGGCATTGTATGGTTGTTTGTTTGCAATTGTTGTTTCTGTTTGTAGTATCTTTTTTTCTTTCGAATGTATGTTGTATTTGATGTTCGTTATTGTCTTTAGCTTTTTATGCTGCTGCAAATAGATTGAGGAGCCTTTTTTAGAGCTCGCTTCTTATTGAACTTTTCTTTGGTGTCAAGTAACGAGAACACTGACTTGATTTATGAAACGTCAAGGGTAAAACACCGGTATTTCGATGATTGAAGAGAAGATATTATATAGGAGTGGACAATTATTGTTAGTAAGAGGACTATTGCACAACATTAAGTCGACAAGAATGATTAATCTTACATTGCTGACCTCGTAATCTACTAGTCTGTATCTTCCCCTGTTCTTCACTGGTTCTCTGGCCGTGATTTAATCATCTCTTCCAAGTCTCTGCAACTCATCGACAAGAGCTTGACTCTGCCTTAGAAGTACGATAACAATCACTGCAAAGAAACCTATCATACCATTGAGTAAGGAATCACTAACAATGGGTGCATCAGCAGCAACAACGAAATTATTGTTGGCGGCTGGTGCTACAGCTGGTGGTCTGACTACTCGTTGTGGTGCAGCATTATTATTTGTTTGAGCCGGAGGATTAAGAGTGGCATTTGGTTGAGCTGCCGTGATATTCTCACTATCTCTTTCTCCGACTGAAGATGAGGCTTTAGTTTGAGAATTATCAGTTGGCCCTTCGTTGGTATCCTTCCCCTCTTCTGGTTTACGATTAGTGGACGATTCATTCTTCTCTGGCTGCTGTAGTGGTGAAGTCGGGGATGGCTTAATATTCACGGTCGTTTCATCTGGTTGAGCATTCTTCTCCTGCTCTTCTACACCTTCTTTTGTAGAATCATCCTTTTTCTCATCATTACCATCTCCATCCTTCTTCTGGGAACTCTCATCTTCAACTGCATGGTTTTGAATCTGTAACATTTTCAACTTTTCGATCTCCTCTTGAAACTTTGTCTTCTTCTTATCACCGTCGCTACCTTTCACCTTCTTTACCTCTGGTAATAAATCAACACAAGTTTCTCCCTCAGCACAACATATTGGACATCGAAATTTAACACTCTCCTCTGGAAGAGTGCGTTAGCATGATTTATGATGATAAAAGAGAGATGAAAGCAACTAATGTTAGTACATGTTGTTTGCAAAGGTAATCAAATAGAGGCAAACCAAGTATTGAAGTAAATCACTGATCTCATAATATTAAAAAACTTGAATTCATATGATAAAACAATACTGAGCGGACTTTCTTGCCAACTTTTTACGCTCCTCACTTGTCCAGTCTAATGCACCTAATGCTCCATCTGCAGGTGTTGGTAGAAAACTAATTAATGCCTCTAGTATTAAACGTATACCCCACGCCGGCTGGAACATGTGCGTTCATAGTTATGAAGATGAAGAGAGGACATTGTAACTTCTGTTAGTCAATCAAAGGCAATCAAATAAAGGCAAACTAAGTTCAAATGTAGCATCCAAATCGCCGAGTCTTCATACCGAACACACGAAATCATATGATAAAACAACACAAACATACCTGCCATAATTCTGGATGATGGGCACTATTATATTGGTGAGTAGTTTGTTAGTAAGTATATGTGAAAAAATATCACAGACCAACATACTCCACCTTCTCTATACTTACTTACCTAAAGGATAAGCATACTTTTACACCACATTCAAATCTGCCCGATGGTGTTAAAAATACAATGTTGGGAGGTTTAAATGGGTATTCTGGCGGTAATAATATACGCCCATGATATACTCCACCCTCAAAGTCTGTTCCCTCTGGAAGATGCGCGTTATCACGATGTATGATGTCGAAAGAGAGATGATCGCAACATATGTTAGTACATGCGGTTTAAAGGCAGTCAAATAAAGGCAAACTAAGTTCAAATGAAGTAGCCAAATCACGAGACTTCATATTGAAACCATGAATTCGCATGACAAAACAATACTAACGCGGACTTTCCAGCACCTCGGATTGTAAAGTGCCATTCAAACATATCATGTTCCAAAGGCGAGGCGGTATATTGATCGGATGGATCAATAGATAACTCGCGTATATCTGCTTTAATTCGTCTTATTGATGGTGATTTGCTCATATTAATACTTTGCAAAAATGTGATAAGCCCTCAACTGCAACTAATGTTCACTTTGGCATACTGGAGAAATGTCAATGCACGAAAAAAAGCGATAAACAGCTTCTCCTGCAGAACCCATTTAGGGGGCATTAGAGGAGTCTGGCGGAGCCTGGAGTCTACAAAATTGCTCATTTGTGTTGTACTGTGCCCCATAAACGGGTCTTCTACTCTTGGTCTTATTTTACCCATCAACTCAGCTCATCACATTTATTTTTAATCCTCATAGCGCATAGCAAAGGGGAGAAGTGAGAAGGGGAATAGTAGTTCAATCATGTAGTCTCTTATAGTGTTGCTTCGGCATAGTATAGCTGCCTTATTGGTAGTGTTATAAGGCGTATGCATGGCACTTAACAAGGATATAGTGCACATAGTCGACCCATAACCGTTCTAAAAATGAGAAATTGAGTTTTTTTCTACTAGTACGATTAGTAGGTAAAATTATGGTCATTATTGAAACCATTGAGTGTATTGTTTGCACTATCCAGATATATAGTATTGCCAGCCGACTTTACTCAACCCACACACACCTCAACGATCAATATATAAAATGGCTAACATTATGCCTATCGATGGTAATAGTAAGACGGGTGCTGATATACAAAATGGTGAGTAATGACAACAGCATTTTCTACTGTTATTAAGTATAGTTATTTATATTGAATATATTAACTCTTAATAACATACACTGCCTTATGACACAAATAGCTAATCGTGTACGGCCACCTCCTGGTTTACCCGTGCCAAAAAGTATCGTGGAAGATTTACAACCACAAGCATGCACCAAAACAGCATTAAGAATTTTATCCCCAAGAAGAGGCGGTGAAAAGATTATTAGTGATGGAGGTATAGGAGAAAATGCCCATGCTAACTCTCACCAAAAGAAAGGTGATTATTTGTTTTTTGTGCACGGATGTTTTGTTGCTTGTATATATTATTGTTTGTATTTTTAATTCTTACAATTATAATACCCAACCAACTTTAAACAGTATGCACTAAATTCAATTGCTCTACTGATGATTCCCCATTTGGAATGGGTGATGCATTATTTACACAAGAGGATAGCACACTTGAGACTGGGGAAAAGAGAGGTAAGAGAACTTCTTGTACTGGTATTAAGTTATCCTATTTGTATATTATAATTGTTTGTTTCACACAGCTAAACTTATTATCATAATTTCTATTGGACGATCTTCTTTAGCTGGTACATCTTTTAGCCATAAAATGGCTAAGAAGATTAATTTCCTTCTTATACGGTTAGATAAAAAGGTGTTGAGATGTGAAGATACAATTGCATTAGGTCTAAGTAATGTAGACCAGGGGTCAAATGATGATGAGCATGCCGAAAATGCAGTGTCATGGTTAATTAGTAAGGATTTAGTTGAGGATTTTAAACGTGATACGGGAGATGTTGGTGGTATACATGCACATGCATTACGTGGGGAATTAATGACAACGGGGAAGAAGAGGAAGAAGGAAGAAGAGGAGAAGAAGGACGAACACAACACAGCCGTGGTCAAGTTGGAACCTGTCAAGTCAACCGCAATCAAGTCCATGAATGTCCAGGAATGGGCGCAATGTGATGTGTGTGATAAATGGAGGAAGCTTCCTCTTGATGTTGATCCCTCTACACTTCCTACAGTTTGGATCTGTAGTATGAATACTTTGAGTGATCCCAGTCGTAATTGTTGTAATGCACCTCAAGAAGAAGAGACTACCTTCGAAAATGCGGCTGCCAGTAATCGTCGAGACGACATGGCATTGACCACAGCCAATCAAGCATCAACCACCACCATCAACAACTCAACCAAGAGGAAGAGCACCACCACCTCTAGTACTGATGGCCGTTCATCTCGAAAGGCTAAAAAGCTTGCTTTAGATAAGTATCAATTACTCCTCACGACTGGTGCTAACATGTATGGTCCTGCTAAGACTAATGAAGATAAATGTCTACGTACCATTGGTGTGGAAGCGTTCAATATCTTGAGACGTCTTCATGACGGAACATGTAGGAGATATGCAGTACCCTTTGTCCTAGCACTTAAACGTGATAGTCCAAGGGCTTTAAAACTTCTCCGTGAAGGGAAGAAGCCTCAAGTTGCCCCAAAGAACTTGAAACCTGGTGAACGTCTCAAGTTTCATTGTTTCAAAATCAAGGAGACTCCTGATAGTGCGGTAGAATGTTATTTTCGTACCTTAGCCACAGCTTTAGAGGTAAAAGATTATCCCGACAGTCGTCAATCTAAGGAGTCTCGTCTCAGGACCGTAATATTCAAAAGGAATAATGTCTTGCAATCATCAAAGAATCCACTTTGGGGAGGAAAAGGTACTCAAGAGGCCAAAGAAAAGAGGAAGCGCCAGGAGTACGTCTTCTTTATGAAGGACTGCTGTGACAAGCGTAGTGTAACTTTCTTTGGCGAGGAAGGACGAACTCTACGTTGGTATTACACAAGGAACGGCAACTGGAACCGCCAGTTCATTGAGTCACTTGAAAACGACAAGAAGACAAACGAACTCTTCAAGGCATTACTCTTCGAGGAGGGCAAGAAGAGTATCGATGAACTAGAATTCTAAAGGAGTAGTTGAGTGGGATTTTTCTTCAAATTCAAGTTGCTGTGTGTGTATGTAATATAATCTAAAATGTTTAGTAATCTGAATCATCGGCTTCTACCTCCTCCACTACTACTTCCTCTTCATTTTCCAAAACTGCTTCTCTAGCTTGACGAACTCCCTGCCTTGCCTCAGTTTCCCTCTCGTGAATCATATCTTGATTAATAGACTGTTTCCATTTTGACAGATCAACACCTGCATCTTTAAATGCTTGTACCTTCCAATATCCATAATCACCAGGCTCTAAATCACGGATGCAATAAATGAATCTATATGTTGCTGCATTGGCTTCAGCACCTGGAACATACCACTCGTCATCATCATTGGAGGCCTCCATGAACTGTTTACACTTACCAATGTGTTTATTGATTGCATCCTCACTAGATTGTTGGTAGCGAGATTGTTGGTAGTCTACTAATTTCTCGATAAGTAAATCAAGACCAATACTATTTCCTCCCGTACTGTTTAATGTCATACTCGTACATGCATCAACAATAGCTTGCAAGTCTTTTCCCATCCGTTTATATGTGGATTCTGTGAAGGTATCAGCCGATGCAATTGTATTATTCTTTGCAAATGTTACGAATGTGGAATAAACTTTAGGAAAATTGAGAAAGAATGCCCAGCCTCCGTTCAGCATATCATATAGTCGATCCTTTCCAATACATTCTGTATCACCTGCCAATGTCATATCTTTAATCTTATTGAATAATTGTTCGTTGACAGTGCCAATATTGCTCAATACTTTGTCACTGATAATATCTTTTGGGCTGACTGATAACATACTTGCTGCAGATTGGAAAGCTAACCTCAACTCTTGAACACCACGGCATATGAACCAGCCATTTGTTCGATTCTTGATGACTTCAACAAGTCTGTCCCAATTATTGTTATACTTGGATACAAGTAAATCATTGAAATCATTCTCCGTTTCATCACTATCAAATGTATAATCTTCATTCATTCCTTGTCCAAGCCGCAACAGATCAGCGGATGCTTTGCCACCAATCTTGCCACCAAGCCTACTACCGAACAACCTACTTTTTGCGTTCTTCAACAAAGAATCGATGCCCTCATCTCCAATGTATTGTTCTTTGGCCATGAAGTGACGGTATTCCTCTAATGCAATACCTTCAAGCTTCTCTGGCATAAAGCAAACATCTTCCAATGCTATTCCCAATACTATTAATCGACCTGACTCGGCACCACCAAGCTTAATACCTTCCACCCGGCTAATCATATTCTTCTTCAATAACTCAAAACCATTTTCACCACTATATTTCTTCTTGCCCATGAAATGATTAAACTCTTCCAACATTACTCCAGTAAGTACTGTATAATCATAATCTAAATCCTCCAACTCCTGCCCAAGCCATAATAGTCGTGCCGACTCATCGCCTCCCAATTTCCACGCTTCAAGCATAAGTTGGTAGAGTGCCTCCCTCTCCTCTTTTGTCATCTTAGTATCCATCCTTTCCAGTGCCTCGACTTTCAACTTTAACAAGTACTCTCGCAAGTTATCTTCAGTAACAGTTGCATCCTTGAATCTCTCATTCATTGCATCCATTACTCCATTCGAACTTGCCAATTCATCAATCACTTCCTGTAACGCACTGTAGAATTGGTTGGTATTAACATTCTTCTCGTCTCGCCATTCTTGGCTCTGGGCACGTTGACACTTTCTCATGATGCCTTCGGGATGGAGCATATTACCACAATCTTCAACTACTAACATGTCATTATCAGCTGGAGCCATATCATCATCAGCTGGAGCCATTTCAATCAAGAGTGGAGTCTTCTTGTCATGTTTACCAAACCAGTGCTTCCTAGTGTACGACGATAGACTCATAACAGGAAAAGGACTAGGATCGTCTCCTTGCTTGATGCGGTGGTAGATGACTTGCATTAGGAACTTGATGTAACAAATTGCAAAGAGGCGACTCTGTGATTGGAGACCAAGATTGACTGCAATTTCCTTGACATTTGTGTAATATGTCTTGGATGTTTTGTCTTCATTATCAAATGGTACACCTACCATATCTAATAGTAACACCCTCTTGAGTACCAATTCGCACTTCTCGTAATCTAGACCAAGTTCTTCACGTACCGCATTGACATATGCTCGAGCAATAGTCTGAACCACCATTATTAGACAAGGTGATACAGCTGGATCCATCTTGGACTCTACTCCACGCTTCATATGTTCTTCCAAACCCTTAAATGCACGTAAGATCTCCTTGAGAGTTGCATAGTTGAGAGCTGCTAATCCAGATGCATCTTCCATCGGACCACAACCCATGTTGGCTTCATACCCGTTGTTCCTCAATTCCACTGCAATATCTTTATCATACTTAATCATGATACCACTAAAGTCTTCCTTGGTAAATTTACCATTAAATCCCTCGATAACATTGATAAGATCACGTTGCATAATTGAATCAATTTTGCTAGTAGAATGGTCAAACTTTAGAATATCGTGTAGTTCTTTAGACATCTCTTTAGATGACACACAACCATTTAAGATAGTATTCAAATCATTCACATATTTAGAATATTGACTATTGAGACTACCACTGGCACTAGCTTTAATCTTAATCTTCTTGTTTGGAGATGTATCACTATCGCTACCACTGCCGCTACTGTCATTATTACCAATACCGCTGGCAGAACTATTAGCAGATGTACCACGGGTAGTAGATTTACGGATCGTTGGAGTAGATCCCCCTGCCGCTGATACTAAACTCTTATTACTATTGCCATTGGCAAATAATAAAAAGAACAAAAATGCATATTTGGATAATCTCATATTGTTTTGTGATGTAGATTTTGGTATTGTTAGTAATTATACTAAATTGCAATAGAGAATAAGAGTTGCAACACTTTGAGCACAGTAGACTTTGAGAGGGAGATTTGAATTATAGGCTACGAAAGCCTGCCCAAAGGGATTCCTCTGCGATCTAGTAAGGGCTTTTCCTTACAGAGGTTTCTTTAGTGAAAAGTGAAACCTACCCCCTTTTCAAAAACAAACAGAGGTAAAATAAGGACTTTCCTGCCATAATTCTGGATGATGTGCACTAAGGTAATAAGTTGTGAGTAGTTGTTAGTACGTATATGTGAAAAATCTATATTAGACCAACATATTTTTATTGTCATTGTCTTACCTAAAGGATAGACATACTTTAACACCACATTCAAATCTACCAGATGGTGTTAGGAATACAATATTAGGAGGTTTGAATGGGTATTCCGGTGGTAGTAATATACGCCCATGATATACTCCACCCTCAAAATCAGTACCTTCGGCACCTCGGATTGTGAAATGCCATTCAAACATATCATGTTCTAATGGCGATGCGGTATATTGATCGGATGG
>Ga0214477_100333_pt1 | contig 33478 bp, 25 predicted proteins | sample M1_20Mar14CPVII9_FD_165058 | JGI IMG/M metagenome (GOLD analysis project Ga0214477, IMG submission 165058) | Marine eukaryotic communities from Monterey Bay, California, United States - M1_20Mar14CPVII9sort6BwellC16 | ecosystem: Environmental > Aquatic > Marine > Unclassified | place: USA... | reverse complement strand
AATGTTAAAGGTTAATGGTATGCAGTATATGTTATCAAAGGAGCCAGGGAAGAGTATTTCTTTGGAGGGCGAATCGTCGCTTGTGCACATTGTAGGACGAGCAGGTACCAAGAATGCAGGAGGGATGAAGTCAATACAAATCCCATTTGATGGAGTCCCTGATGCTAACTTACAATTCATCAATACATACGAAGATGAAGATGGTACAATAATCTTAGATGCAATCTGTTCTAATGGTAGTCAAAGCAATGGAAGAAGTAATCCTCAATGGCCATGGGCAACATCACTATCTGATTTCCAATCCATGTCATCTAAGAAATCATTATGGAGATATAAGATTCACCCACAACAAGGTACTGTATCAAAAGAATGCATATGTGATGATCAATTATGCTTCGGTGTGATCAATCCTAATACAAGCGGACAGAAACATCGGTATATCTATGCAGCCATTGGTGCTTTGGGTAGCGATGTTGCTCCACCACAAGGCATTACCAAGTTTGATTTAGATACTAATACACAACAGAGCTGGTTTCCAGAATCATATGAATTCTGCGGCGAACCAATGTATGCACAACGACAGGGAGACGACTCCGAAGATGGTGGATACATACTCTCAACACTATTCAATGGAAGAGACGAATCTAGTGAACTGATTGTATTCAAAGCCAATGATGTCCAATCAGGACCTATCGCTAGAGTGCCGATTGGTATAGCCGTGCCACATGGAAATCACGGCTGCTTTGCACCCACAGAAGATGCTCAGTGGACTTATGAAGAGATTGAAAGAAGAGCAAAGCTATCAGATAAGATGGAAACAAGGGGTAGTATGTGGAATGAGGTTAAGAGTGACTTCTCTGGGTTGGGTTTGAGATTTGATGATATGGAAGAGTACTTTGGAGACTTGATGTAAGCAAGAAGTCCGTGCATCCAATGACCTTAACGGAACATATTAGAGAGAAGTACTATGTAGAATATAAGACCTAGTAGTCATATGTTATTATTAGTTATAGTTCAGTGTCTCTACATATCCACTTGCTAACGTGCAGCAACAGCAACACAAAGTCAAACGGAAACAAACTCAACATCTGTAACCCTCTAATATGTGTGAATAAATCGCCAAAAATTTCTCTCCACTGCACTCTTCACAAACTCTGCTAGGTAACAAACTCACAACCACAATAAGAAGAGAGTTATCATTATAAAACCATCCAGTGGGCTCCAATACACCGCAATATAATATACATATCATACCCGCGGCGGAATTTTATTGGTAAGCATGGATATCTTATATTTTTTATACGATTCTTGTGAGATGATGCATGTCAAGATTTTATACCGTTGCAACCTATACTGTAGTGGTATGGTATGGTTGTGCTGGAGTATACTCACCAAATAGTTTGTATATGTATATAGTTGTTTACATATGTTAATTTGGTATACGTTGGCACTGGCCTCAAAAGTTTTATATGAGGTGTACCATCTTTCATTTTAGTGTTTTAGTTTTAGATCGTGTACTATGTTGCACATCTCAATACTCTCTCTATCTCTCACATTTATTTTCCCACTTCTTCTTTCCTTAGCTTCTAATATATATCAATAAATATGGATATCAATATGAGCAACCACGGCTGTTCATCATCTCCGACAGATTCAGCAGATCCTATGTTGATTAACAATCCCATGGTATTGAAAATTATTAGTGGCCATTGCCAGACTGCTTTAGAATGTTTTCAGAACAATGCAAGTGCAGCTAAAATGGTTGATATACGAATGAAGAATAGTAAATCTATTTCTGATATTATTGGAGTATCATCTTCATCATCCACTGACACCACAACACAAGACATGTTTGTAAACACGGATGAAGTATCCTCCTCGAATGGTCAAAATCTTTTAGTTGCAGCTGAAGATATTGCATTGGGATTATTTCAGATTATCAATTCACATCGGGAAGAAGCTTTATCGATGTTCAAGACCAATACCCCAGCCTCTCTGATGATAAGCCTTCGGATGAAGAATCTATCAGCCATGAAAGAGCTAGGTGGAACTTCATTACCATTATCTGCACTAGTATTACAAGAACAATTAGTAAACGCAGAAGAGGAAGCCATGAAATTATTTGAGAAGGATCTTTTGAGAGGAAACAATTCTTCTTTTGTGGATGGGGTCGGAGAGAAGATCGTTGGGGATGATATTGTTCCACCACCTCAACGGGAAGGGAACAACAAAAATAATGGTACCAAGTCATCGACTGTAGTTGAGACTGGATTAACTGTCGAGAAGAGTCCTCACAACTTCAACATGTGGAAAGGATCTAATTGGAACAAAACAGGCAAGTGTTTCACATCAGCAATATCATATACCAGCATTAGCCGTCCCCTGGGATGTTACCAACTTTCAAGTGATGCTGCTCGAGCTTACGATAAGGCTGCAAGATTACTCCGCGGCCCAGGATGCAATGTCAACTTCCCAACGTCTGAAGATTACATTTCTATGAGGAGATTGGAAATAAAAGAGCGCAAGCTCGACAGTGTGGTAGATTTGGATGAAATATCAACAATCATCGACTCAAAAGTGAACAGAGTTGTGTCAAAAATAAAGGGGAAATCGTTCTTGCTAGCTAACAAAAATGCAGCAGATAAGGCAGAGGATAATATGGTTGTAGGAGAACATGCAAGTCCTCTGAACTTCAATGTATGGAAAGGGTCTTGTTGGGACAAGGCAAAAAAGTATTTCTCATCCCGAATATCGTACAATAACATTAACCGTTCCCTTGGTACTTATCAACTAGGAACTGATGCGGCTCGAGCTTTCGATAAAGCTACTATGTTGCTACGTGATCCAGGATACAAGCTCAACTTTGCAACATCCGAGGAATACATTTCTATGCGAAACTTAGAGATAAAAGAGAGTAAGCTTGATAGTGTAGTAGATATGGATGAAATGTCAGCAATCATCGACTCAAAAGTGAACGAAGTTGTATCAAAAGTAAAGAGAACTATTAGAGAAGTAGCCAAGGAAGAGGAGGAAATGGCTGCTGAAGAGGATGAAATTGTTTTAAGCCATTCTAGCCGCAAGAGAACACAGCCGAAACCTTTTGTGCCCAATCAGAGTCAAACGATGGGAGGGAAGAAGGCTACTTCATCCTCTGGATTCACTGTTAATCAAATGGAGCAAATGTATAACGGTAAGCGTGTAGTTGATATGACAGATGATGAGTTACGAGCCAAAGTAAAGGATCATCCAGAAGGCAAGCGTGTTGTGGATATCTTAGGCACTAATAAGTTGATAGCTGCTTGTGCTAGTCGTGGACAAAGGCCATCTTTTGGCAGTACAAAGTTGTGTCATATGACACAAAATGTTAGCTATACTGAGAAGATTAGAATCAATCTCATCAACTGTTTAGAAGGGAAAGAATGTAAGTTTGTTTTTGTTTCTTATGTGCTATCTATCTTATACCTTGTGATGTTTATTAACTATGTCCCTTGATAATAGTCGTCAGGAACACCAAGAATGTATTGGCTCGCCCTGGTATAGTTGCTGGGAAGGCAGAGGATGAAATGGTTGTAGATGAAAGTGAAGAAGATATACGTCGTTCTGGCCGCAAGAGAGTGCAGCCGAAACCTTTTGTTGCCTATCGTGGCCAAGATAGTGCTTACTCGAGAGCAGGATCATGTAAGATCATTTCCTCCTTATCTTGTACTTTCATTGCCGAGGCTCATATCTTACTTGTACTCACCAACAGCTGCAGTCAAACACAAGAAGATGATATCTCATGTACTGTTCAGGGGCAAAATTGAGTCGGTAGGCAAAGATAGGTCTCCACCAAACTCTGCTAGTAAGAAAGGGGTATTAGTGCCAAACAATCCCGCACCTATTCCATACAATCCTATCAATGAGCAATGGGAGCAAGCTCCTTCTCTTGATAGGGAGTTGGCTTGGTTAGTTGAAGAGACTGCTCTGATCATGCCTACGAAAGAAAATGATACCTCGCCGAAGTTGGAATTGCCTCTTGCGTTAGAACTTGCTTTAGTACACGGAAGCAATGAATTACATCGAGCATTATCGGCATCTTTTCCTACTGAGGTAAAATCAATGCTCAAGTCGATGAAGAACTCCTCTCCAATCGTTGCAGGAGGAGGGATGAAACTGAAACAACTTCAAGAGGAAGCCGAAAGAGGAGACAGAGTCTTCGGTGCGTGGTGGCAAGAGGGTGTAAACAGATCAACTACACCGCCATCATACTATCCGGGCACCATCGACAGCTACAACACTGTAGGCATGGATAGGTTCTATATTGTTTTGTTCGACGACGGGGAAGAGTCTCACAATCTCAAATCGTCACACATTATGATTGCAGACGAGGAAGCTTCAAAGTTGGTTCTAGTTGAAGGGCAACACTTGAGAAATGGGAACAACTTGGATTCTTCCATCTTTGAGTGTCTCCGCGAAGATGCAGGAAAGGCACTTCTGCTCTCATACAGACGTTCCGACTCTCTCGGTATCATGATGGAACTTCTCAAAGAGTCAGGCAGTGCCAACAATAATGCGTTTGCTTGTCCTGATAACAACAAAGATTCTAAACAACAAGAAGGTAGAGTCACTATCTCTGTTGTCAGGCCGTCAAAAGAAGATGAACTCGGCCTTGGCGTGGATAAGAGAGATGATAGAATGGCAGTCACTTCAATTGCACCTGGCATCTTTGATGGAAGTCAGCTCGACGTCGGAATGATTATTGATTCTGTAAACGGTTCCAGTTCTTTATCGTACAAGGACGCTTTGCATACACTTCAGAACGCTGAAGGAATGATCAATATTGTGGCCCTAAGTTCAATCGTTGGAGGAATGCCGAATCATCAGCCAACAGTCAATCCAGCTCCCCAGCAGCACTTTCCTACAAAGCAGAATCTTTCTTCTTGCTTAGGTGACATCACCAACTCACCTCCCCGTAAGAAGAAGAAGATGGTTAGTAATGTAGTATCAAATGACCAGAAGAAGAATCACATGAGCACCGTGGAAGTTGCACTTTTTAGTACTGCCGATTACGACAGAGTCTTTCCAGCTTGAGTAAACGAGGGATTAGTTCATTGAATGAAACAGTGCCGCATATATACTTTCATAAACTAGGATGATGATAAATTGATGAAACTTTATTATTCCCATTTCAATTTCATGTTAAGTCAAGACTAATTAACAGTAGAAACACGCATCGAGAGGCTTCACTTTATTATGTTTACACTACTACACCCCCTCCCCCCAATAAAAATATACCCCAACTTGCAAATATTTCAACACAGAATGTATTTTCATTCCTATGCCTCTAAAAACTACCGTCACACCGCTTAATCCTCAAGGGCAGCAGCACCACTAATAATTTCAATAAGCTCGGTAGTAATACGTGCTTGACGGGCACGGTTATATTGAAGAGTCAAACTATCAATCATCTCTCCGGCATTCGAAGAAGCGTTCTCCATAGCAGTCATACGAGATCCCTGTTCTGCACAAGCTCCATCCATCAAAGAGTGATAGATTTGAGATGTAAGGAGGTACTCTTGTAAATCTGTTAATACTTCTGATTTTGTATCAGGTTCAAACTCATATGCAAGGAGAGGTTCATCTTCTCCCTCTCCTTTAAATGGTTTGATCACCTTGTACTTTTGAATGTATGTGGCAGCGTTCTTGAATTCATTATACACAATAACAACTGCATCATAATCACCAGCTCCGGCGGCAATAAGATCACTTGCAATAGAGCCTGCCAAGGCAAAGTTACCCGGTGAATCAAGCTCAGTCATACTCAGTGTAATCTTATCTCCGAGGACACGATTTAATTGTCCACGTCCCTTATCCCCAACAATGGCAATATCAGCCTCCTTACCCTGATCAGCAAGTGACTTTACACAAGACTTGATGACACGCGTAATGAAGGAGTTAACGCCTCCACACAAACCTTTATCAGAAGAAATTGGAACAAGTAAGCACTTCTGGGGTAAGTCCTCAAAGGTGGCATCTTCACATTCCTTCGGTGGGCCATTGAGTTCCTCAGCCCATGTATTGAAGGCAATTGCAGTTCCACGACGAGTTTCATCACCCTTTAATTTGGCAGCGGAAACCATCTTCATTGAAGAAGTAATCTTTTGAATATTCTTCGTGGATTGAATCTGGTTCCAAACTATATTGAGTTGGAGAGAAATATTAAATATTAGTTGGGTTTGTGTCAAGGGTATATTGAAACTATTCGACCAATCTCAATAACACTTACTCTGCTTTTCCGTAGCCATACCACGGGCAATAACAGACCTATTGGAGGAGATTGATAAAGGATTATGAGTTGTGAGATACAAGTATTTTTTGCAATAAATATTAAACAACAGGAAAACATAAACAGCACCCCAAAGCAAGATCCCCCAAAATAAAGCAACCACCATTAAATATCAATAACCTAGCTTTTGTGCATGACAATAGCATCTAATCCCCCCTATTTCAACAGCCAACCACAACCATCCCAAAAATAAATTTGTAATATGCAACAAATTATATCGGGGTATCCTTCTGAATGCCCTCCGATAACAATTTAACCACACCATCTTCGTATTCCATATATTATGATACAATATAAATGAATAATAAGTATTATATACCCTAAATAGGGAGAGGTGCAAGGCTGCCTAATCGAGTAGGCTCTTCCAATAATTTTTACCTCCACCAACTTCCTCAACCAATAACTAAACTTCAACAGGATTGATAACACCACCATACCACTCAAAAATCATATTCACCTGGAGGCAACACGGGGAACCACTCGTGATATTTGTTGCGCCGTTCTTCCCAACATATTTGACGCCTACTCTTTACTACCACACACAATAATTTGAGGCCACCAATTAAGGGGGTACCTTAGTTTTATTTAGATCTACGTATCGACCTAATCTACCCAAGCCTAAGAGGAGGTAGGAGATAGAGTGTATTGCTTTGGTCTTTAGTTTCATAGTTTCAAATATATCGCCAAGCTATCCAATTTACCATCATATTATTCATTCCATCCTATCTCTTTCTTCATATCAATTTGCAATATCAAGAACTGAGATCTCTATACCACATCACAAACAAATATAAGACGTGCACAAGCTTTTACAAACATAGACATCATGGGATTACACATACCTTCCTTCCTCGTCGGTAGTATATTTGCAGGATCTGGATTTCTACTTATCCATCGTGAATTATCTCACCGTAGAAGATTAACAACTAAGTGGGTTGTACAAGAATATGTTGAAGAAAGTTGGAGGGAGTGGAGAAAGAGTTCTACTGCTAATCAGATTAAAGATGCAAAGGTAAGTAAGCATGTTTGTTTGTAGTATTTATGTGTAGTTTATATTGAAATATAAGGGTATATACTCATATTTGATGCCCATGAACACACATATACCAACATAAAACAAAAAAACAACACACAATCGATATACAAACAAATTATACATCAAATAAACATAGAAAAACATTGTTGCCCCAATAAATAATATATCAGCATCTCCAGCAGAGCTTACATCGACATGGAATAAAGGAATTGCATCTCTGAGAGATTTACTTAGTCAAAAGAGGGATTGATAGTATATAAATAATGTATTGATAGTGCATGTTAAAGATTAGAAGATTAAAGCAAAAGTTCTTGAAAATTATTATACACGCCCTTGTCATGATCATCAAGAGAAATTTCATCCTTGGATAGCACATCTATGCATTGATTCTCTGTTGTGCCAACACGATATGCTTTCTCTACAAAGTAGTTATAGTCATACTTGGATGTATCAGCTGGGGTATCGGTTTCAAAAAGTTCTTGTCGCTGTTTATCAATCCATTTCTCAAGTTGTGCCTGTACTTTCTCGGCACTCCCTTCTTTTGGATTTGTCAGATTGCATGCTACTTCGTACGCCTTTGATTTCTCTCTAACAACATATGGTAGAGTCAAAGCTTCTACTCCTAGAACTCCGCAGCCCTTTGTCTCTATATTTCGTCCTCTTATGAATTGAGTTAATGTTTTTGCTTGTTCAAATGAGATATTGGATGTTAGGCGTATATTGTAATTCTCGACAAAGTTGGCAGGTGTACCAATAGTGCAGCTTCCTTTTACTGCTCTCTTTGTTGTTGCATTCTCTTGTTCAGTGGTATGGGTATCTTCTTTATCTATTGCACCTCCGGAATTGAAGAAAGATGTTCTTCTTCTAACTGTTGCTAATGATGAATTATTTGGACATGCGCTACCATAATAGTGAAAGTTTACCAAGTTTGATTTTGATATGTTGTTTCCAATTTGTTTTGTTGTAGCTGCAGCTGTTTCATCACCACACTCTCCCATCTTCATAATAGAGACATGATCTATTACCCCAATCGTAGGATGAGAGTTGTTGCCTATATCTAAATCAATTTCATCTAATGTATTGCAAATCAACCTACTTGCCACATCAGCAACACAGTCTAGAGAAGAAGCACGTTTATAGTTTATGGAGACGAAGAAAAGAGATGATAGTAACTCATGTTAGTGTATACGGCTTGCAAAGACAAAACACAATACAAATGTGGACTTTCCTGCATTTCCTGCCAGATGAAAGGAAGAACGATCATATGGTATATCAGCGTAAGCATGTACTATTGCAACTGCATGTTGTTTAGTAGTGTCGTCTCTCTTGTTATGTTGTGATGCTCGACGAAGCTCTCGGCAATGATCTTGTGCTCGATGGAGTAAACTTAAAAGTGTAGAAGCATGTGATGCCGCCGCAGTAATATAAATATTGCACGCCACTACTGGAGTAATCATTCTTTTGTCATAATACAATAATATACTCGTCCTCCAGCATCACAGTCTCCAATATGTATCGTAGCACATAATATTATTTGCTACTTTATACTAAACAGAGTTTTCTAATTAAACTGAAAACCTCAAAGAGTTGTGTTGCTTGGCAAACAACTCAATACCTAACTCAAACGGATGGCGGCGGCTAATACACATTAGACGGTATTTAGCTCCTTAAAAGATGGTATTTCCTGTAGCTGTAGGGGTAGGCCCTTGTCATACGTCCTCTCGTCCATTTCCCCCAGGGCATAACAATAATAATCTTGAGGTTAGTTCAATGAGCAATAATAATGATACACCTCAGGAGGTGCAACAGCAACATACCGATGATGTGATAATGGCAATAGGTACCAATGTAGATGAAACACTATCTGCTACAATATTTATTAGTTATCATTTTATACCAATATCAAATCCTCATAATGATGCACCTAAAATGAGTAACAGCAATGATTTAGATTGCAATGGGGGCAATACACAGGCTGATATACGGGATGATTTAACTAACAATGGACATACTGAACAGACAACCAGTAGTATTGAAATGGAAAGTCTACTACATCATGATAACAATACACATGCATCAAACAATAATCAAAGTTCAAAAAGTGCATTAGATGTGCACAACTCAGCAAATACACAACAATTTAATGTCATTGCTGAATTACGAGTACAAATTACACCAACAACAGCTCCATATGTTTCTAATATGGATGCCATGTCAAGTAGAGAAACCAAAAGTAGAGTACCTTTGGGGCTCATGAGAAGAAGTGATTCTACTTTCACCTCCTACGAAGCTAATCCATGTATAGAATTTGCATCAAATGAAACACATTTGGCATGTCTTATACCTTTACCGAGCGGATATCAATTAGTATCATCCTTTAATGATGACAATAATATGATATTACCAACGTCTACAATAGTCATTTATAGAGTACAAGCACAGAATGTTTCATATCAGCAGCAGTTATATCATAAGAAGCAGCACAATCTACCGAAATTGCCAGATTATATTGTTGAGAATGAAGTGGATAGCAACAAAACTGACAAGGATGCAACTGAAAATAACAATATTCAAGTAACAACGAAGAGTCTTGATCAGCTAGATCTTTCATCACACCAATATGATGACGATGTACAAGATTCGTCGTCATCATCAAGGGGTAACTCTGTCTTATATGTTGCTCACGAACCAAAGATTGTGCGAACATCTCATCAACAACAGACGAATACACCTTTGGAAGAAAGAAATGAAAGCAAGGCAAAATCTAAAGGATCATTTCTTCGTCAACTCTCAACTGGCAACAGTACTGCTGATAAGAGTTCAATTAAACTATCAACATTACAATGTGCTACCTGCATGTGCACAGTACCATCTGATCATTATCGTGGAAATTCATCTATGGCAAAGTCTTTCCTCTTGGTGGGTACAACTAATGGATCGCTTCTATTGATAGACTTTTCAATGGTAAGGGTACAATCAGTTTTACTGAAACCTACAAGTGAAAATATTGAGAAGGAGGATTGTTATGATGACAATCCAATCGTTCATATCTCACAATGTACTCCAACTCAGTGGAAAGGACTTGATATTTACGGCGAAGAGCAGGGATCGTTATCAAAAGGGCGAATTGCAACTGTAATGAGAGATGGTAGTGTCAACATTTACATTACTTCTTTTGTGCCGTTATCATCAGTTGTCGACAATTGGGTCGAAAATGGAATTGTTGAACGCTCCAACAACAAGAGTGAGAAGAAGCACAAGACAGGGCTTGAAATGAGAATATCTCTTCTTTCTACATATCATGCATCCAAATCAAACCTGCGTTACATACGAGCAAAATGGATCAACCCTATTGTTTTAGTTCTTTTGACGCGATCTCCATACCTAGACGAAGAAGCTCTACGGCAACAAAGTAGAAGCAAATCAGAAATGGTAGTGGCTCAGGTTTGGACTGTTGCTGAAGATGATCAAAGTGGAGCAATACAACAAGTCAACGGTTGGAGAGGCTCATCTGATATCAGATGTAACATTGCATTGATTTCAGAGTTGAAGTTGCCCTGTGGAGAAAGTCTTGATGAACTTGTACACGATAAATTTTCACTCTCACAAGAATCTTCAGTGCCCATCAGAAGCGATGATAGAATGACTGTCTTTACAAAGTACACTCGTGGTATGTCAATCACATATCACTCTGGCACAGACTGTTTGACTATAAATAGTCTTGCTGTGACGAGGGAAACGTCTGGAATCAAAGTACGACCATTCTGTTTGATTTGGGATTGGAAGCGTAATGTTCCAGGCTTGACCTTGGCCAGTTCAGACTCCTACTGTCTATACCCAAAACAACAACTTTATACTGATGATGATCAGATTATGGCGGTACCACCACTCTACTCTTGGTTTCAACTCGGACAGGATGAAAAGTATGGATTGGTTGCTGTGCACACCACTACTTGTGGAAAGATGCACAGAGCTAGGAAGAATATCTACTCTCTGAGTACTTTATCGCCACTCAGTAGGTCTCTTAACGAGGGGCACAGCTTGAATGTGACTGAACCATCTGCTATACTGCTTCATTATGATTCAGTAACATTTCCACTTCTCAGCAGGGTAAGAATACACTTTGCTTGTCTTCTTTTACTGCACGTCATCTTTACCTTTATTACTCACCGCTTCATTACTTCGTTTTTATAGTCGTCAAATTCACAAGACATGTCACTACAATGGGAAGAGTCTAGTGTGCCACCTACATATATTGCATCCAATGGTCCTTGTCAAATGGCTGCTGTCGGAAAAGATTATGGGCGAGCAATAGCCGTTGCTTCTTCTCGAGGTCTGTGCGTCCTTGATTTATCTCGAATGCCTCGTATTGACATTAAACAAGGAGATGTAGTATCACTGCAAAAGCAGCCTCGATGGAAACTCTTTAGCAATATTAATGATGAACATCGATTCCGTATCGAAAGTATGAGTTGGTGGGAATGTGCTTGTGGAGAAGACTTTCTTCTTGCTATCGTGCAATATACTAACATTGAATCACTACATCTAGTGTGTTGGTCAAGAAAGAGTCTTGGCTTTGGATCAAGTCAGCTGCTAGCAGAATCTTCAAGCTTAGCCAACTCTGACTATGGTTTGGCTCTTCCAAGTGGCTTTCGAATACAATCAATGTCAATCATGAAGGATCCTTCTGTCGATGCCACTTCTAACTCGCCACACCGTGCTCTTTTACTACTATCCTATGTTTCAAGCCACGAAGGTGCTTGCGGTAGCAGTATAAAGTACACTATGTATCAACTCCAGACTAAACAGTCATCCAATGGGAAAATCGAGCTAGTTTTGGCAAGAGACACAGCATATGGAAGAATACCACTGCAATTAGACAGCTCGCCTGACCTCTTTGCAGTTGAAACGGTTACTAGTATCTTTCTAGCTGGAGGGTCCTTTGTATTTGACTTGGATGACACAGGGGACAATAAAGGAGAAGAAGCTTCCCATGAAACGATTGCAATGGTTGGAGTGACAACACTATTCCAAGACCTAGTCGCTGTTTGTATTAGTCCATCTGGACCAACTCTTTATCGACCATCACTCTTGGAAAAGTCTATATTAGACGAGTCTTCTTGCATGGGTCACAGGAAAAGCCTTATCGTATCTTATTGGGTCTCTGGTACTATTTCAAGTGAGAAGGGTTGTCGTATTGCTTGGAACATTGCCAAGAATGATGGCAAGGTATATTGTTGGTCGGTGCCTTGCACAACAATGAAATGTACTCTTTTGGGACAAAATCAATCTTTACAGTTCCATTCACCAGGGCTGGAGAAACATTCTGTGATGGGAGAGATTTGTCATCTTGGCCAGTCATCACTATGGATGAACGGCGCTACGAATAGTGAACGAGAAGTATCACTGGGCCCCTATCGTCCTTTGGATATTGGGTGTGTACTATACGCTGGCCAGAGATCGAGGAAGAGTCCATCTCCAGAAGGCCCGGCCTCCTTCCATGTCACCAGTTGTAGTATTGGTCCTCCTCAATTTACACCCTTTCTCTACGTTTCATTTCTGGAAGTCTCATCATCAAGCGCTGACAGCGGGGGTAATGAGACAAACGCAATCCTTTCAAGAGATCACATCAAGTCTACTCTCCAGCGAGTAAAGGGCCTAGGATCAAGTTCATCTGCTTTGAGGATAATCACTTTCAAAGTTGTTCAACTTTTGGATGCCGGCAAAGATGGTAGTTGGACAACAGGGAAAGCAATACTGACTGAGATCGTTTCCATCGTGAAAGAGATGTACGATCCATTAGGATTTGCCACCTTTTTTCTTTCAGTTGGAAGGCAACTAGAGCCACATCAGTTTAATCTCATCTTCCCTCTACCGTCGGATGATTCGCCTCCAGTACTACGCACAGCTGAAGATCTATTCTTCCTTGCATGTGCACACGGTTCACTCGCTACTGCAGTGTCTGCTTTACCTTTATTCTCAAGTCATGAAGTATCCCAACAAAGTGTAGTCAAACTGATATATCACTGCCTGATAAAGATCGAAGAGAGTGTTCAATTATACTACTCACGCACTATCACATCAGAAGAAGATGAATCATATCTCCACCAACTCTTTTGGTTTGGAGTGAAATTAGAAGATGCACTTGAGATTGAGAAATCATTTGCAGAAGACGACGAGGTTACTCAATCAGAGGTAGACAACCACTCAATTGGATCACGTCAGAGTTCAATATCAGTAAGCTCATCTACTGATGGCTATGAGGAATCATCAAGTGATGATGATTCTGACGAAGAGACTGATAAAGCAGATTACACATTCGACACATATTCTTCTGATGACGATAGCCGCGAAGTTAGTTTCTTGACTCCATGTAGAAGTCGAACACCCAAGAAGAAGCCCAGAGTAGGAATAGTAAAGAAGGTTGTCAGGAGGCTTTTCCCTTCAGCTAATAATCCACCAGGTAATAACTCAAAGGAAGAGAGTGCAATTCACGATGCAGCGTCTTCGTTCATATTAAACGGATTTGATGAATTGTCACAGGCCAAGAACTCGAAGGAGGCATCCGATGAAGAACTTCTAGCTGATACAAGTTTATCAACTCATGTGTCAGTTGGAGGCACAATATGTCTATTCCTTAACCATTTGATTACATCGGACAGGAAAGATTGCAGCGAAAGCAAAGTAAAGCAGGGGTGGAAAGTATTGAGTGTTGTTGCGCGCCTCCTGCAAGGAGACAGAGAAGCATCCGCTATTACCTCTACGGCCTCAGCAAATGCCCAACGCATAGCTGGTATGATAACACTTCAAGACTTTCAATCTATAACTTCTTATAATGTGAATGAAGAAGAGGATAAAAACAAGGCATTTGGTAGAATTGCCAGTCACCTGGTCAACATCACCTCTGATTGTCAGAAACAAGTCAACTCACAAGCAGTTGATATTGTGTTCAATCTTATCCTTTTACTCCTTCTCAGATATGATACTTGTCAAGATGTTCAGATACACAAGGGGGCCTTGATTGCAATTGGCATCGTGTCCGGACACCTTAGTGGAAGGATAGACGAGCTTCTTGGCGACAATAGTGATACATCTATTATTTATGCCAAATATACTAAAAAACTAAATGAATGCATAAAATAAATCCAAACAAAATAGCATCTTATTAAGCTTAAGGACACTACATACTCCTATTCTTCTAATGATACAACACTTTCACTAAACACAAATCAAAATTCTCACCACCGACAAACCGCAACGCTCCTCAAAACTCAAACAAGTGGGGCGAGTTACGAATCAATTTATACCTCGTGTTAAACCGCATCAGATCAGGAGGTGGAGGTGCAAAATAGGTACGATCATTATCATTTTCTCCAAGTGCCCTTTCAATCCAAGCCAATACTCGTGGTGTAAGTCCAGCATCCATATCCACAAACTCTCCAATGTTTAAATTATATTGAACATGAGTGCGGAAAATCTTAATCCTCGCAGCGGAATTCTTATCCTGTCGTTTGTTCAAATCCAAGGATTCACGGAGTAGTGGTCCATGGATAAATGCCCGCTTCAATGCAGTTTCATAACCCAAACATGTTAGGGTGTTGTTACTGGTAGCTGTGTCATGAAGTGTGCCCTTACTAATGCACTGACCTCCACTCATATCTAAAAGATTTGGAGGAGCATAAATTCCATCAGCCTCAAGGATAATACGCAACGAATCACCATCCCTCATGTTATAATAAAATGGAGTTTCCCTCCACACTAATTTACACCGTTCCTTGACGATTTTGACCTTTGGCATATCCTCGACAGTATAACCCCACCTTGGATTGGAATATAGCTGTACACCCAAGGCGTGCAACGGTTCATTAAGCTTGATCCTGAGACGTGCACTCTTCTCCACATCGGTACGGGGACATACCCAACTCACATTAAGGTGAATAGTTGAAGAGGGTATTTTGCAAACAAGGTTAAGCAACTTCATTAATCCCTTCGGTGCCATCCTCTCGTTACGGTCAAGGTCTAGATTGTTCAATACTGTATTCTCCGCTAATCCGTCTGCTAAAATACCGGCACATCGATCATCAATATAATTATGACGAAGGATGAGACTTTTAAGGTTGGATTCAGGATTTTTCAGCAGACTTGCAATTGCCGTACATGCCTGCTCACCAATTTGATTCCCCATGAGTGATAAACGTCGTAGTTCGGTATTCTTACCCAACGCCATGATGAATGTATCAAACGTGCCCTTCTCCTTGGACTCCCCACCACCCATGGAATTGCCATCGAGAGATACGTTCGATATACTGTGTGTTCGTGCACCCAGTGCAGCCGATAATAACTCTACACCGCATTTGCCGAGACAACCCTCAATACTTAAAGTGTGTAAACTAGGATTCGTCCGTATAAATGGTGCCAAACTTTCCATCTCATCCTTCTTAATAGTATTATCCCCAATTTCTAATTCCCTAATTGATTTATTGTGTTGCAATCCTGCACATAACTGCTTCATTGAATCACCTTTAAGGAAGGCTTTCCCGATGCAAAAGTATAATACGTGCGTATTAGATCCTAACCATTTGCCCAGCTGCTTACATGCCTTTTCGGAGATACAGCTACCTATGAACAAATGATTCATGTTTGGATCATTATCTCTAATACGAAATATTTTCTTTTCATAACATGGTGCTAATCCTATAACTACGGGTGGACCGGTAGGTTCTTCTTCCCTGTAAAAGATAAGTATATATGCATTTTGTGTTTATGAAGATATGGAGAGGAGATGGTAAAATATGTTAGTATATATGGTTTGCCAAAGGCAATGAAACAAAGGCAAACTAGGTCAAATGAAGTAACTTCACGTCAACCACACAAATACACATGATAAAACAAAAAGACTTTCCTTGGTGGTGGCGGACCTCCGATGAAACCCTGTGCTGGAGGTAAACCTGCAATGGGCTGTATCTCCATAGGTGGTCTGATAGATATGAAGCGTGCTCCTCCATCCATATTCATCTTTACAGTTTAATAATGTATCACGGAAAATATGTTGGGTGTACCGATGTTGATGTGTAGGTTATTTATGTTTTGTAGTGGTTCCAAAAAATTAGCTGAGAAGCTACCCGGATTTAATATAAAGAGGAAGCACTACAGCAAGATATTTATTAGTTATTGCAATGTATTATCCAGATGAGATAGGGCCGAATATTGCTGGTTATTGCAAAGAAGTTGAAAATATGAAATCGATTTTGTTTAAAAAAGGTACACCTTCGCAAGATACCAGTATCTTATTTGTTGGTATCCTATCAGCCCCCGGGCTCCCCAAAAATGACCCGAAGTCATTTGATTGCTGCCTCCAAATTATTGTCACGCTATGCAAAAGGCGGCTCTCAATAATGAAGGGCTCTTCAATAATAGGCCTATGAACAATCATTATATTGACAGCTTTATCTGATCTGACACCCCGTTACTACATATCATCTTTCAAACATGAATCGACGACAGCCAAAACCAAAACAACAACTTGAGGATGTATTGCAAGATCCAAATGCAAGTTGGCAAGAAATTAGGAAAGCAATGAAATCATCAAGTGGTGGTGCTGGGTGTACTAACGCTGCTGTAATGCGTGCACTTAGTACGAGAGGTATCATTTGCGATGATAAAGATACAGAGGAGGGGAGTAATAAGTTGATCGCAACAACGAAGAATAAAGATGAGCTCAAGGATGTTGCAAAGGATGGAGTAGTTGTTGAAATAGATGATAAGGTTATACCTTTAAAGGATCGTGCAGCTATGCTGTCAGCGAGACTTGATACAGTTACTCCAATACGTCGAGGATCGACAATCTCAGAGAATAGTATATCAGAGAATAGTATATCGGAGAACAAGAGATCATCCACACCGGGGACGCCGGGGTCTGATAGTAACAGTAATACTGACGAGAAACAGGGTGATAACGAGAAACAGGTAGATATAACCAACAGTCAGAATCGCAGACCATCGAGACGAGGTATGATGAGAAGGAGAGGATCTGGCATGAGAGGATCTCGAACAGGATCATTTCGTTTATCTAGACAATCTTCATCTAAGCGGAGTTTGATTCGCCAATCATCACTAAAGAGAAGTGATTCGTCCAAGAAAAGTGATTCTGGTGGCGGTGAGTGGTCTCCTGCTCAGATGAGTATCAAATCGTCCGTGAACATGATGGATTTTGGTTTCGATCAAACAACATTACTGGATAATATGGATACACTGAGCGAAACACATTCTTTAGGTGAAGATGAAATGGGGAAACAGTTAAGAAGAAGTGTACTGAGTCAAGAATCGGATTCATCATTTAGTGGAAGTGGTTATTTGGGTTGGGCTAATGGAAGTGATTCGGATGTGTCTGGTGGATTATTTTCTTCAGGGATATTGCATAGCTCATTGAGTCATCTTGTCGATAGCTCTGGCTTCTTAGATTGGGATCCATCAAAGCTGAATTCTCCAACGGAGTCCATAAGCAAGGATGAGATTAAGCAAAGATGTGAACCAATATCTGCTTCTCCCCTTATACCAGACAAAGAAGAGAGTGGATCTCTGTCAACTAAGAAGGAGGCAAGAGTAATGGGGAGACTAGCGTCAGATCTTTCTCGTCATATTGGATTCGCAATGTCGGGAGAAGATTGTTTAACCACAATGTTGGAAGATAGTACGAGATCTTCTACTGATGCAGAAAAAGAAGAGGATAGGGAATGGAATATTGAAGATTATGAGAATCCACAGGATAATGCAGTCAAGTCGAAGCCGCTCCGAGGCACTCTCTTTGGAGGACGACTGAAGCGGTTAAGTTCTATCTCATCCAATATCAACGGGGGAAAGAAAGATGAGGAGATACAAATGAATGATATAAAGGATGCGCTATTCAAGCAAGTTGCTCGAGATCAACCTAATACAAATTGCAAAACATCTAGACCACCGCGTCGTCGTCGCAGTACTATTGATAATATAACTGGAGCCCTGCCATCGTTCCTTGTTGGGGGAGAAACCAAAGCAGCTGATAATTCCACAAATGAACAAAAACCATGTACTCAGCTTGGTGAAGCAGATAACCGGGGTGCTATATGGATCAAAGGCGGACAAGATATCCGAAAGTTGTACGAAGAACAAAAAGAAGTAAAAGAGGAGAATGAAGAGCCAAAGAAGGGTGTAGGAAGATTTCTCAGAAGGATCACCATTGAAGATGACGACGATGAGGGCAAAAAGAAGAGAGGTTTCTTACGCCGTGCAACTTTTTCTGACTAATGCAGCAACTATTGTGCACATCACTAAATTTATATAACACTGCTATTGTATCGTATCTCAACTATTTACTCTTGAACTTTTCGATAGCCTTTGCCTCATCTCCCCTGCACCGTTTCAATACATCGACATAAGCCAAAGCATCACGCCTTGATTTGAACCTTAATCCTAACTTGGGGCTAAACCAAATAAGATCACGCTTCTTACTAAGCTTGCTTAGTCGACTGATACGCCTGATTGTCCAATTCTTCGGAAATCCCTCAGCTGGCTCTGCAGGGAATGTTTTATCTCGATCAGTAGTGGTAGCATGATCAAATTGTGTTGATTGGACTGTCTTCTTTGGACTTTGTTTTTGCGGGGATTTCTTCTTAGCTGCCGTAACTTTCTTTACTGGGCTCGACTTTTGTGGAGATTTGGATTGTGCCGCCTTCTTCTTTCCACCCTTCTTCTTCTTGCCTGCTTTAGCTAGTAGGTTGCCGTGTTTATAACAGCATCCATAACTATTTGTTTGTGCTTGTTTAGTACATCTATAAATTTGATGAATAAGTTGTTGTGAGATGATATGAATATAAAAATGCACCAGAGGTATATAAAATACACAAGATAATATGTGTTGCACAACTTACCCTACAACCATACATAATGGTCTATGCTGAGATGAAATTTTTAGAAACTTTGCAGTTGTACTGAATGTGATTTCATCCTCCCCTTTTAGTTCGAGTGTTGCCAATATAGCTTGATTCCTTTCCCGGTATATCTGAAAGGTATTTTCACCTTTGCTCACAGTCTTTTGTGTAACCACTCTCTCCTTTTTGGTGGTTGGTGGTCTGCCTCTGTGTATTAATAAAGTAAAGAGATAAAATGCATGTTTGTACATAGATATTTCTAACAACTCAAACCTTTAATACCATAAGATGTGTTCAAAAAGTATACATTACAAAACTTACCTTTTCTTCAATTCACTTCCCTTAGGCAGCGGAGCTACAGGTTCCACACCAGATCGTCGTTGTCTCTTGGTAGGTGGAGGGATAGTAATACCACTACCTAATGAACTATCCATTGTACGCTTCCTCCCTCCATTTTGGTGGCCACTATTAAAACCAGTAGATAAACTTTCATGGTTTACTCCGCCAGTACGTACAAAACCAGATTTAGTAGCTAAACCTAGTTGCTTGATCCGACCAGCTGCCCATTCTCTTGCTCTAGATAGAGCTTTAGATTCTGTATTGCGTCTGCTCATATTAATTCTCTTGCAATTATTAACACCACACTAAACAAATAAACAATAGACCACAACTCTCATAACAATCGTTCGATCGCTAAATTACCTTTGCTAATTGCTACAATACTCATACGCATGACGATAATGCTTACCAAAGCTCTTGCTATTGCCGCCGTCACGATAATATATAGCACTTCTACACTTCAGGGTTACACTCCAAATTCATCTATCAATACTAGAAACAGTATAAAAATGTCAGACACATACAACAACAACAACAACAACATCAAAGGAGGAAGTATAGTTTGTGCAGGTTTGAGCTGTCTTGATTTGCAATTGGTTGGATGCACTCAATCGGGTAGTGAAGAAGCAATTGAACGGTATGATGAGGCAGTTCACTGTGCGGGTGGATCTGCATCTATGACTGGTACTACACTTGCCTTACTGCTTAGACAACCAGACGATAATGATAATGATGATGAACAACAAGAAAAAGTACACATACTAACAAAGGTTGGTCCTGATTTTGCAGGCAATACATTATTGGAGTTTTATAGACGATCAGGTGCATCTACAGACCTAGTACTTACAGATGATACCGCACGTACTTCAATGGCTGTGCTACCAATATACAACAATGGCAAGCGTGGTTGCTTTGTTAATCTGGCTTGCAATGATGGATTCACATCAGATGAATTATTAAATCAATTAGATATTGCAGTAGATGATAATAAAGCAGCGCCAACTCACCCAACACGAGCATTTCTATTTGGATATCCACATTTAATGCCAAAGATGCAAGGTGATTCTTTGAGAGATATGCTGAAAAGTGCACGTCAAAAGTTATCTTTCGAGGAAAGTAATAGTGTTTTGGTTGGCGTAGATCTCAATGGAGTTGACGGATCTGATTCCACTGCTGCCAGGGAAGCACTATTGCCATCATTATGTGAGATTGATGTATTGCATTTGAATGAAGATGAAGTAATGGTACTATCACAACAGGATAAACAAGCAAACGTTGAGGAGGATACCAATGATACCGTAAGCTCCGAAATGTTATCGCAAATATCATCATTTCATGAACAAGGATGTGCAGTGGTACTACTTTCACTTGGTTCCAAAGGAGCCTTTGTAAGTGTGACACCCGATACTAAACGATTGCAACAATTATCAAATAATGAGCAACAACCAATAGCTATTAGTCAATGGATACCAGGAACACAAGTACGTATCCCTGCATTTCAAATAGACGGCGAGGTGAATGCTAATGGTGCTGGAGATGCACTCTTTTCTGGATTTTGTCTAGCTGCTAGCACGTGGGGATGTGCAATGGAGCAACTGATATGTAAAGAAAGTAGTAGTATGAGTAGAAATGACGAAGAGCAGTGGAAGGTATCTCCACAAGTTGCAGGTACATTTGCCTCACTGGTAGCATGGCAAAGATGTAATGCAAAGACACGAGATGGAAATGGTATGAAGAGTGCTAAACAACTGATGCAATTGATTCACGAGAATAATCTTCCGGACATACTAGAAGGTTAATATGTGTGATGCATTTGTTATAATACTAACACCGCTTGATGGCTTGCGGTTATGATATGATGTAGGTACCCTACCACTCTGAGGAAGGTTAGACATTTAAACAGTAGACGTTATGCACATAACATAAACCTTAGTAGATAGAAACTCTCTTTAATTGGCAGTCTTTCAAGATACCCTTACTTTATGCAGAGATGATTATTACGAGAGCTACACTAGACAATGATACAAGGTCTTCAACCATCAAAGTACAGATGACCTTTATATCAAGTAAAGAGCTGCATACTGCACATATGATCTATGATCTGCATAGCTTCTTTTCTTTTACCCAGTCACGAATGTTGGTCACGTGTTAGCCATCTCGAAATTTGCTTGCTTGCTTTTTTGTGTGCTTTCTTGCTCTCATAATTCGAACATCAGTTTGATAACAAAAGGTGAGTGTATTGATTGTAGAGCCTAGCCTATTGGACGGAGGGTTAGATAGAAAAGGAGGGTAGATATACAGGGCCGCGGGGCGATAAGGCTTGTGTGCATATGATATGTGAGTCGGCGTCATTGGATGAAGATACGCAATCATGGAAAGACGGTGCATGTGAACCCTCAACTTTGTTGTCCGTTGGTATGCTACTTCAGTCTATATACAGATGGATGTTGGTATATCCTATACTACGGATGGATTAGAGTGGAGATATATCATATATGTTAATTGCAATTCTATATCCTCCGTCGGTGCACCTATCTCTAACAACCACATCATTCATAAAATTTTGTCGTTACACCACAAACAACAGCTCCCAACACAACCAACCAACAACATGTCATACAAAGCAGGAATCTTCGAAGCCATCTCGGCACTTAAGGACCGTACTGGATCCTCCTCCATTGCTATCAAGAAGCACATGCAGGCCAACCTTCCCAAGGATAAGAAGTGGATGAATGGCATGTACTTGAAGGCCTTGAACAAGGCTGTTGCCGATGGTGAACTTACCAAGAACAAGGGATCCTTCAAGCTTAGCGCCGCCACCAAGGCCGCCGCCACCAAGAAGAGTAAGCCTGCTGCTACCAAGAAGAAGGCTGCTCCTAAGAAGAAGGCCGCACCCAAGAAGAAGACCGCTCCTAAGAAGAAGGCTGCACCCAAGAAAAAGGCTGTGAGTTTGATGTGTCATGAGAACTGTTGTGAATTTTACTTATTTATTCAATAATCTCATCCTAATATCCTGTATTTACCGTTATAGGCACCCAAGAAGAAGGCCGCAACCAAGAAGAAGCCTGCTACTAAGAAGAAGGCAGCTCCTAAGAAGAAAGCCACCAAGAAGAAGACCACCAAGAAGTCCAAGAAATAAGCACTGAAACTCAATAGTGTATTGTTATTGTAATTATCATTTGAATCTGTTATTATGTTCTGCTCGATTGTATATCATACCTTATGATAGAGTATGACAATGATAGCTGTTTAGATTTAGATGATTGATTCTTTAACAAACAAAAACAAAACTGGATTTTATAAAATCCGCCCTGAACAACAAAGGACATGAACATACCTCTCATCACTTGATCAGTTGCATTTATACTCTATGTTTGATACTAATTTGTTCAACTAGTAAAATGATACGAATGGAAAGCGAGGAGGATAGCTGATGTTATGTATTTCATTATCAGGTACAATTCACCTTATCCTTAATATGATTAGGTAGATGCTGACATAACATACATCTAAGATGAGATTCGGGAAAAGAGGATGAGGTAGACTGCAGTATATTCATATCTAACACATTGATTAAGTACTTATATACGATGTGTCTACATAATTAAGTTTAGCCCTTATATTTGGTCGGTGCACCTAAACGTTGATTCAATTCTCACAGTATCATAAGCCCCCGCCCTACTTTATCCGCAGACGGCAACCGATCAAAAGACGTACAAATGTGTTGAGACTAAGCGTGTGAAGACAAATCTGTGAAATAATAATAATAATAAAAGACGGTACATGTGAAAACAGAAAATGTTTGGTCTTTGATGATAGGGCGGATTTTATAAAATCCTGTTTGTATGTCGTGTTGCCTAAATGGTACAAGCCACACTATTATTGTTGGTAAACAATATCATCGCGATACCTAATATAATAATACTTAGGCGGAGGAGAACTTGGTAACGGCCTTGGTACCCTCAGATACGGCATGCTTGGCAAGTTCACCAGGAAGCATAAGACGAACGGCAGTCTGGATCTCGCGGGATGAAAGAGTAGCCTTCTTGTTGTAGGTGGCAAGCTTGCCAGCCTCTCCAGCGATACGTCCAAAGATATCGTTGATGAAGGAGTTCATGATGGACATACCCTTCTTGCTGATACCAGTATCGGGGTGGACCTGCTTAAGGACCTTGTAGATGTAGGTGGAGTAAGATTCGACGCGCTTCTTGCTACGCTTCTTCTTGCCGTCGGCGGGGGCCTTCTTGGCAGCCTTGGAAGGAGCCTTCTTGGATGGTGTTTTAGCCATGATGGGATAGTGTTGTTGATTGGTTGTTGATGAAGATCGATGAATCGATTATGAGCTTTGCTTTGTGGCTGTGTGTTTGTGTGAGGATACCTCGCGCCAGTTTCTGACGGCCTACTTTCGATCTAAATTTTGGGCGCGCAGGTCGCTATTGCAGTATCTTCATGTACTAAATGGTGGAATGTAAGCAGAAATACGCTACCACACTAAATTTTATGTTAACAGCCTCATTTCACTCACACAATTTGCAACACAAACATAAGCTCATAAAATCGATTCATCGATTCAATCACCACTTTCAACTACTAAATCTACTAATCACCATGTCTGGAAAAGGAAAAGGAGGCCGCGGCGAGAAGAAGAGTACTACCTCTTCTGCCAAGGCTGGACTTCAGTTCCCCGTCGGTCGTATCGGTCGTTACCTCCGTCAAGGAAAGTATGCCACTCGTATGGGTGCTGGTGCCCCCGTCTACCTTGCTGCCGTCCTTGAGTACCTATGTGCTGAGATCTTGGAACTTGCCGGTAACGCCGCCCGTGACAACAAGAAGGCTCGTATCGTGCCCCGTCACATCACCCTTGCCGTTAAGAATGATGAGGAATTGAACAAGTTGCTTGGAGGTGTTACCATTGCTGCTGGAGGTGTCCTTCCCAACATCCACGCTGTTCTTCTTCCAAAGAAGTCTGGCAAATAAGCAATAGATATATACACATACGTATTATATGATTTGCAATGAATGAATAGCCTCTCCTTCGAGGTTGGCTGTTTATTTGTTCATATCATATACACAAAAACAGGATTTTATAAAATCCGCCCTATCATCAAAGATCAATAAAGTTTGCCATTGCAATATCATGTTTATCTACTCATACTCATTTCATATATTACGGAAGAGAATGATACGAGTCTGGTGGCTATATGTATCTGTGTTGTGTTCATATGTAGGGCTAAGTATTCTGTATCTACTCTAGTGAGAGTTGACAAGTGAGATCGTAGAGGATTGAGATTTGAGATTCTATATCTGTTAGAGTTGACAAGTTCTTGGTACAAGTAGAAGATATTAATCTAGAACCATCTCCCCCCTAAACCCTATTATCAAGTGCTCTTCATTGTCATAATCTAGATAGATACGGTTGGACTGAATGAGAGTGTAGAGTTGTTTATCACACACAGTTCATGTATAAACACAAAAGATAGAGAAACTGTACGGCTGTGATGTTGGTGGTTAGTATGAACTAGTTTTGTTACGTATGCAACAACTACTACTAGGATATGCTGCTATCACTACACACATGTACTTTCACCACAGCCTATTCATAAAAGTACACATCTTGTGTCAGCCTTACTTATTACTTCCGGCTTAATAACATTCGAGACTCTGTACCTATGAACCGCAATAGAGAGAGTTGATAGTATATAAATAAAGTTGCAATGGTTATGATAGTCTTTGATTGATGGGTGGATTTTAGAAAATCCGGTTTGTGTGTGTATGTGAGATGTGTGTTCATATCATGTGTCTACAACATCAATCTCATCATAGGATAAGATCAACATTGTAATACAACAATAACGATAGCAACAATAACATCAATAAGACACTTATGAGCGCTCTCCGCGGATACGACGGGCAAGCTGAATATCCTTAGGCATGATGGTAACACGCTTGGCATGGATGGCACACAAGTTAGTGTCCTCGAAAAGACCAACAAGGTAGGCCTCGGCTGCCTCTTGAAGGGCAAGGACGGCAGATCCCTGGAATCGAAGATCACTCTTGAAATCCTGGGCAATCTCACGTACCAAACGCTGGAAGGGAAGCTTGCGGATCAATAGGTCGGTACTCTTTTGGTAACGACGGATCTCACGAAGGGCAACGGTTCCTGGTCTGTAACGATGGGGCTTCTTAACACCTCCGGTGGCGGGGGCAGACTTACGTGCTGCCTTGGTGGCGAGCTGCTTACGGGGGGCTTTACCTCCGGTGGACTTACGTGCGGTTTGCTTTGTTCTGGCCATTTTGAATTGTAGTAAGGTGGTTGAGTTGTTGATTGAACGATTTATGAGCTTGCTTTTGTTCGTTGTTTGTTTGAGGGTGCACCTTGTTTTTGCTTTCTCGTAAGCCGCGCCACTGATTAGGGCTATGCAACATTTATTATTTATCAATATTATTTTTCACACAACTACTGCAAACTACCATAAAATTACTACCTACATTGCCGTAGTATCCAATACTTCAGTACCAAGTTTCTACATACCATTTCTACGTGTGGTACAAAGCTACGTACAATCCTACGTACAAATATGGCGCGTTTACAAGAAAGCACAATCTATCTCATGCTCAAAAAACAAAAAACAACAACATCAACGAGCTCATAAATCGTCTATCGATTCAATCATCATCAACAACTACAACTAATTAATCATGTCTGGCCGAGGAAAAGGAGGAAAGGGATTAGGAAAGGGAGGCGCCAAGCGTCATCGCAAGGTCCTTCGTGACAACATCCAGGGCATCACCAAGCCCGCTATCCGTCGTCTAGCTCGTCGTGGTGGTGTTAAGCGTATCAGTGGTCTCATCTACGAGGAGACCCGTGGTGTACTTAAGGTATTCCTTGAGAACGTCATCCGTGATTCCGTCACCTACACCGAGCATGCTCGTCGTAAGACTGTCACTGCCATGGACGTTGTCTACGCCCTTAAGCGTCAGGGAAAGACCCTTTACGGATTCGGTGGTTAAACAACCAACCGTTTTTCTGTATCGTCTTCATGACACAGCCATTTAATATTGAGTGTGGATTGAGATGTATCATGGCAACATAATATGTCTCTATCTACATATATATAATATGTCTCTATATATATATACAAACCGGATTTTCTAAAATCCACCCATCTATCAAAGAACTATCAACCACTCTTCTATTTTGTTTTTATGTTCATGTATGTGCCTAACACTTCTTTGCAAACCAGTACATCACTACTGGTATCACTGTAACCCCGACCTCCTATGCTTACGTCATAAATGCCGCTACATAGGCTGCTGCACCAACCAACAACCCCCCTTCTTAGGCCGAATAGTCCGGAGCATATAGACTACAACAACAACAACATTGATTTTTTCGATAGCTCACCAATGTTCATCAAAGTATGTATAGTTGACCTAAATAAAGATAGACAACATAGTTTTCCTACTGCTATCCTTTTGTTCTTATGTTCATGATACATCATGTGAACAATATCAACTGCCGATGATCTAGGTATGGTGAAGGATTAGAGTTTGAACCTCTGAAAGGTAAGCCAAGACAATCTCTCATTCAAGTATCACTTAAAGATCAACATAACACATGTGTAAATGTGTATCGTACATCTGACATTAATTTACTTTTACATCTACATTATTAGTACCATCTACGCAGCAGCAGCGGCCTCCAGACATGAGATATCAAGAGCATATAAGTGTTCGCTCACAACGACATTGTTAGGATCCAAACCAGCTTCTCTATAAAGTCGGCTTGACTCGTTAAATGCTTCCATCATAGGCATGACGTCTCCACGAGAGAGATGTAAATTACCAATCTCATTGAATATCCTCGCCATATAAGCACAATCATCAGTTGAAGGAGATGATGATAGCCTACGCTCTACGGAGAGAGACTGCTCAAAGTATCTCAATGAATCTTCAATATAGCCTGCTGACTTGTTCACCTCACCCAACTTGAAGAGAGTCATTGCCACATCTTTATGGACTTCACCATGCACGAGCTTTTCAATACGAAGTGTTTCTGTGTATGATTCGATTGCCTCTTCATAGCAACCAGTATGATGCTGTATATTACCAATATTGTACAAACAAAAGGCAACATCGCGATGATCTTGACCCAGATTAGATTTTCTGATTCGATACGATTCAGAGAATATATCAAGTGCTGTTGAAAAGACACTCTTTCGATACAGGATACTACCAATGCATACTAAAGTTGAACTGACATCAAGATGGATTCAAAGGATAAAAAACGTGTGGATATGATACAACATCTAGTCGAGGCATGTCAAGACTGCCCATAGGCATGTTCCATAATATATTAGACCTATTTTATCGTCTTTGTAGTCCTAATCTCTCTCTCAACTGCATCTCCTCAGGGTCGGTGATGACAAAGATGATCCCACGTCCAGATGGTTCATCCTTATACCCCACACTTGTTGCTTGTTTGGCAATGAATGTATTGGTAGGATCCCACTCGGGCTTCTTCCTTGCCTTTTTATTAAACAAATCTACAAATTCATCCCTAATTTGTTCCATAACACCATCTTTCCACTTATCACAATTTGTCAAGTGGTTTGACAACTTCTTCATTGCATCTCCTAGAGTGTCGACTGATTTAGCAAATACTACCGATCCAACTCCAAGGTTACTGCATTGCCAGCATGCTTTACAGCATACAACGACTGCGCCAGGACATAAATTCCCAAATGTTCCTTTCAGAATATCCCTAGCCTCTTCTGGCATATACGCCCATGCATCCTCCTTAGACACCATCACAACCATTTGACTGTGGAAGTGTGACTGTTGAGGAGTTACCATGTGTGAACCCAATGGCATGATGCTTGGATAGGTATCAGCATCATTCATTGGTAGGTTGAGTTGTAAAGAAAGTACAGAAAGTGCTGATGGATGTGATGTTGGTTGTGATTTATCTTCTGCACTAGTTGAAGATGGTGGCGGGGTAAATGGCTTGTTCAGAGCAGAAGACATGGAATTCATGTGAATATCGTCAGGGTTCATGTTGTATACTTTGTTTCCAAAAATTTTAGTTAATCCATGATTTGTGCCATCTTTTTGTGTGGGTGTTTGGGGTGTTTGCAGTTCCATCTCCGTTGAGATTAGCATTGACTGATCAGTACATTTAGTTGGTGATGTGATTGGTTGCAATGGATTTGTCCCGCCGGGACAAGGCTGAATGGGTGTACCAATCTTCCAAAAGGATGGACTATAAATATCATTCGTCGTCAAGGTTCGACATTGACATTCTTTGTTGAGGCATGTTGAAGTAGATGTGCACTCTACATGATCAAGGTCACTATGCTTGGGATCCATGATGAATGATAAATAGTATCTACGATCAGATGAAGTGGTTAGATAAAGAGGGGGGCGTATAGCCGTAGATTGATTTGGTTGCACTGCTATTGCATCTTTGGCAAATTATTGCAATGATATTGTAGTATTTGTACGGTGATGTCATGGTACAGGCCCACATGATAAGAGGGAGGTCACAACTGCCACGAATCGAGAATAAGAGAGAGGTCTCATAGTGAGTCGACTAATTAAGAGAGAGGTCATGCTAATAGGTAGAGTAGAGGATGTGCTCATAAATCCAACAATCATCCAACAGCATCATCCATCTACACCATGGAAAGGTACCTAAATAAACCGCAAGCAGATGAGCCTCCCATCAACGCCGACCCACTAAATGCTCGTCATCCCCGTCAACACTTCCGATTATTGGCATTCACCAAACGAGCTCTAGACTTTGGTATAGCAGCACTCCGCCGCGGTGATATTGATACTTCAAGTCCCGAGGGGTACACCTTCTACCGTCATCAAGCTACTGGCATTACTGTGTTGGTTGTGGTAAGTTATTTGTTTTCATCTTTTATGTTATGCATATCTTATGTTATGCTATGTATACCTCTATGTATACCTAAACTTCTTCCTTACTTCTTCTGTTATTATTAATATACAGTGGTCTGTGGAAGGTGTTCGCTCCGCCGCCAACTGGTTGCATCGCTTTGATGATAAGCTCTCTCGTCTATTCCCGGTATACCATACGGGACAAGCCTTTGGTGATCGAGTTCGTACTCGCGTCAACGACACTGGACATTACCCACGCACTCACTACGACGCCTCCCGCACACGCCTTGCTCCAGTTTTGGCTCTTACTACTCAAGCTGGTAACGCTGTAGAAGCATTACTCATCCGGCGTAGTCAACACCGTGGTACATCTACTAACATTCGTAATGAAGCGATCGATGGCTCTTCTCACAGCCGTCGGGGTGATTCCGCATCAGCAAGACGCCCCATTGAAATCTATTTCAATCCTTCATTACATGCATCAGTAGCTGAACATCTTCGTCAGCTACGAGCGTATCGTACTCTTCTTGCCAACCGGCCTATATCAGAAATGGGTGCACAGTAAGTATTACACATCATATCCATCATTCTATTGATCAACTAACTCATCTATATCTCCTCTCTCTTACATTATGTACTTAGGACATTCCGTAACCGCAACTCAGCCACAGGTCAAGTTGGCAGTCAGCTCACTATGGCCCAAGGTAGATTGCCTGGAAGCGGACGTGCTAGTGATACCGGAAGAAGGAATGGAATTGAGTATCATGAAGATACTGCTTATGTCAATGAGATGGTTGAGCTTGTTAGTGATGATGTGGTGTCTCCCGAGGAGATCCGGAGGACTTGGTCACTCATGGGAGAGAGGGGTCGTCGAGTATCTGCAAGTTCTTGGGGTAGACTCTTGGCAAAGAAAAAGAAGGACGGTCATGTTATTCGTATTGCAACACGTCCAAGATATGGAGATGCTGAAGCATACAAACGATTGCAATCCGCCGTCCTTAGCCGCTTTGCCCCCTAAATGTAAATAACCTGTTATATGTCATCTCTTCTAAAGTTCAATTGTAGCCTGCTCTTCTGTTCTTTTTTGTTATATTAACTTTGTTGTTGTTATGATGTGAATTTTTGTGGTGCTCACCAGCGGTATCCTACTAGAAATGCTTAGTATCGACAGGCAGTGCAGACGATCCTTATCTTGCAGAAGATATCTTCTTTTCAGAGATTCATATGATCTAGATGGTTTACAATACAAGTCTACAAGTCTAAAAACGAAGTTTGAATGACTACCTGTGTATGATCATTACCCAGTAATCTCCGTCTCATACTCAATGCCTTTTGAAGATAATGAAGACTGATGCATGTATCTTCATTCTGATCATGTATCATACCTATAGTGCTCAGTGTCGAGGCGATTTCTATCTGATCTGTGTTGTTCGACTTCCTCATCAATATACTAAGAACCTCTCTATACATCTTTGCAGCATTAACATAATCATTCCTTTGACGGTAAATCTCACCAAGGTTGCTCAAAGTGACGACGATATTGTGATGATCTGGTGGCAGCACTGCCTTCTCAATTTGTAAGCCTTGTTTATAACATCTCAGTGCATCATCTAGTTTCTCTGTTTCAAAATATAAGTTACCAAGTAGATTCAATAGCACGGCAACCTCGGAATGATTCTCACCAAGCGCTGCCTTTGTAGCAAAAAGGCCAGCAATATACAAGTCCTGAGCCTCGTCATAACACTCCTGCTCTTGTCGTATCTGTGCAATACTTCTTAGTACGACGGCTATATCTCTATGTGGCCGCCCTCTAAACTTGACCACTACAATTCGAAGAAACTCTTGATATAGATCAATTGCTCGTGATAGTTCACCTAGTTGATGGCATGTCTGAGCAACGTTGAAGCATGTAGCTGCATAGTCCAAGCTATTCACTCCTAGTATTTGACGACGGATGCATAATGCATCCTCGTAGTATCTTAGAGCTTGCTCATCCTCCAACTGCACATATATCCTTCCAATATTGTTCAATATTGTGGCAGTATCTTCATGTCTCGGACCAAGAACTTCAGTTCTTATCGATAATGCCTGTTGGAAGAGACTCATGGCCTGTTTTGTATTCGTATCTTCTTCATCATCTAGATTCATATCACTAGCGTTTGATTGCTTACTTTGCTCCAATAACAAGTTCCTTTCATGATAATGTAATACGCCCAAACAGTTTAATGCACTGGCCACATGGAGATGTTTTTTGCCATACATTAGTTGTGCACATTCTAATACCATTGTATATGTTTGTCTAGCCAATGAGATATCACCTCGTCTGTATTGAAGTTGACCAATGTTTTGAAGTATTGGGATGATAATTGGATACTGTTGCAATGTAAAAGCTGCCAGTGATTTGGGTAGTAATGTACTATTGTTGCTTCGTACTAGAACTTTATATGCTCTTTCATAATGCTTTGATGCCGAGTCTAAATCGCCCTTTCGTCGATAAACCTGACCAATGTTGAATGATATTGTTGCTTTAACTAATGGACTCACTTCATGTCCTGTTGGTATCCAGAATGATGACGAATCAATACTCTCAAGATCAACAGAGGTGTGCATACCCTCGTCAAAGTCATTTCGCTGATACATGTAAGTTTGTGTTGTATCATCATCATTGCTACTTGATGAGGCTTGGTCAGATGAAGAGGATATAGTAACTTTCTGTTTCTTAAAGCTACGTGTGATCATACCAATATGTTGTTGCTGCTTAGCAGTAAGATGATCATCTAAATGACATCGTATCGATTCTGCTTTCTGTAATGTATCCAATGCCCAGTTGTCATCATCAGTTTCTTCACTCTTGTAATGATCAACGACCGATTGATTTAGATTGAGTATATGTTTCATTGATTGTTGTAATGCATTGGTATCCTTGATGTTAGATGGAGCTGATGAGATTGTACAAGTATCTTGCTTTGATTGTTCAGTAGATGCTCGCTGACTTGAATGTGTCATTGAATGAAGACTACTACTGCCGGGAGCTTGTGTTGCTTGAGTATCCTCCTCATCTTCATCAGATGATATGGATACCATTGAATTGCTCCTATTCGCCACAGTCTTATCATCGTTCATATCTTGTGTTTCTGATATATCAATCATATCGGCATCTTCTACTTGTTGTTGATCAAGTACTAATGACGAAGTATCATCCGTCTTCTTGCTGGTCAATGAAGACGATGGTGATATCGTCGCGGCAGTGAATTGAAAATCAGTCATAGACACATCTTGTGCACTTAAATCATGCTTTTTAAGTATCTTGGTATCATCGTTTTGACATGATTTCATGTTGATATCTTGACCATGATGATGATGACGATGATGTTGTTCGCAACTTGCAATAGAAGAGGAGCATGTATTGCAATTATTTGGAAGGAGATGATTCGTCGACCCTAGACGACCATTGCTCGATGAGCTACCAGCAGAGTCAAGGCGATTTATGGTTGCAAACATATTAGATGTAGACAATGATAAGGATGTAGTAGGGGTGATGATGATCGATGATGGTGTGTAGATGTACTCAATCAATGATATGATATGTTGCAATGCGGATTGGAGTAAAAGTAGCAGAGCGATATGTTGTCGATTGTACTTGGTTAAATTATGAGATGATTGAATGGGCAAGATACTTGCTGCCTGCATTGCTTTTCCAATAGTACTTTGCAACGTTCTCGTTGCTATAATTTGGACATCATATTAAAAAATATGAGTAAATGTGATCAGTGGCCGTCATCATTTTCTCATCAATACTGCCTCTCAACTGCTCAACAGCCCCCAAAATATATCCCTTCACATCGACGCAAGCGACGCCTAAATTCCGGGCTTCCAGGTGGAGCTCCGTTGGGTGTTGGGAAACCTTCGGGCTGCTCTAGTTTGAGCAGCAAATGATACACAGGATATGCACAAAGATGTGTGCTACGG
>Ga0214477_100332_pt1 | contig 33507 bp, 29 predicted proteins | sample M1_20Mar14CPVII9_FD_165058 | JGI IMG/M metagenome (GOLD analysis project Ga0214477, IMG submission 165058) | Marine eukaryotic communities from Monterey Bay, California, United States - M1_20Mar14CPVII9sort6BwellC16 | ecosystem: Environmental > Aquatic > Marine > Unclassified | place: USA... | reverse complement strand
CATTGTCCGACAGCCGGTTTGATTTCGAAAATCTGACCCAATCTGAGGCATGAGAACCGCCAACAAGTGGCCACAAAAATGTGATGGAGGGCCCTACAATGGTGCTGATAGTGTCCATTGGCCTTTTGTATACATATACATAAAGGAATTACCAATATATAAGAAGGAGAGTAGCTGTATATCTCCATGTTTTGGTGATACATTGTCCGACAGCCAGTTCGATTCGAAAACTTGACCCAATCTGAGGCAAGAGAACCGCCAACGGAATGTTATCACTCTTCTGCTTTCATATTAATTATTTTTCATATCACATGTTTTAACAGGGCGATGAACACTTTAGCATGGCTTTACATAAGGGCAAGAGTTGAAGGAAACAGTGAAATTTGTGAAGAAACTTCATGCCTTAATTTTATAATTTCCGTATCCAAACTCAACACAACACAAAATTTCTTAAAGGCAATGACATTGATCAGAATTAGTGTTGTACACCCACAGAACTAATTACTCGTTAGAAGACCGTTAATAGCACGTGTATACTCATTAATTATTGATCTAAACTTGAGGTAAGTGGTGTGTAGGGGTTGTATATTTTTATAGGAGATAAACAAGATTTTATCACATTGGCGTTGGATGGTGCAACTTGCTAAATTATAGGTGGATGCCCCCTCCTCTTCCTTGTATGTGCCTTTATATCGGGATGTTTGTTGTTGGGATATTCATTGGATGTCAGACCCTTTCTTTTTATTATGTTGGCCTTTTTTAAATGTATAGTTAATTACTTCACACATAATTATGAGTTGGTTCACATCACACGAAATGCAATACCTGAGTTGGTGTACAATTTACCATGGAATACTTTCCACCCCCAACTTGATGAGGTTAGGTATTATTTATCGAGGTATTAAATCTATTTAATATTGGGCTGTCGGCGGGGTGAAATTAGAGCACAACACATATAAACTTCCGGTTCATGTAAAGATGATTTACTGCTACATGGGGATGCTTTTGTTATTGGATGAGGTTGGATCGTTTTACGTTGTTTTTGGGGTATTGTTTGGATTATGTTTGGATTATATTTGGATTATTATACGGATTGTTTAATCATGATTGGTTCCCATTTTAATACTTACATCTTCATTCTGTCATTAATTATTCCACACCCAATAATAGATCATCTTTCCAACACAACAATAAATACACCCTCTCTCAATTCAACACAAATAAATAACCAACCATGTTCTACTCCCAAATTATCCTTGCCAAGAAGGGACCCCTCGGTAAAATCTGGCTAGCAGCACACTGGGGTGATAAAAAGCTAGGAAGGCCACAAATATTTGCCACCGATATTTCCCAATCCGTGGATACAATCGTAAATCCCACCGTGCCATTGGCATTACGTGTTTCGGGACATTTATTACTTGGTGTTGTTCGAATTTATTCACGTAAGGTCAAGTACCTTATGCATGATTGTCACGAGGCAATGGTTAAAATTAAAATGGCGTTCCGTCCCGATGGGAAGGGTGCCGGTGCAAATTCGGGGGATGGATTAGTTTTAGCTGATATGGACCCCAATGCCTCGGGTAAGAAGAGGAAGAAGGGAGGAAAGGGGGGTGAGGATGGGAATAATAATGTAGCCAATTTCGGAGAATATTACACCCAGGATATGCAAGGACCAATTGGTGGTATGTTGGTTGAACCTGTAATGTTGATAGACCCGAATGAAACCCATGAGGCAACACAGGGTGGTGCATTTGCTATTCCCTTTTCATTGGACCCCAACCAAGGAGGGGATGGTGATAATTGGATTGTTGCCGAGGAGGATGACGATGCGTCTGAAATTGGGGGAAGGAAGAAGCGCGCACGTAGAAATGATTCAACTTTATCAACGAATGCTGCTGCCAACCTAACCTTGGATGGTCCCGGTGAAGAGGAGGAGGAAGGATGGGGAGCATTCGACCCCGACAAAGACGACGAGGAAGAAGATGAGGATATGCACATGTTTCAACCCGATGCCGATTTGGAAACACAGGAAGCTCACATGGGACGTGAGAGTATGGCGAGTAGGGTTGAATTAGTTCGAGGTGCCAATGAATCGATTACGAGTGACCGCCAGTTGCAGGTAAGTTACCACTTTGTGTTGCAGTTACATTTATGCATTTAATTTTCAGGGATTTATGAAAGCTGACAATTCAACTCATATTTGATACCTTAACAGATGGATGGTGACACTCCACTCAAGGATGACTCTATCCGCCGTCCAGGATCTCCTGCCGACTCCGAACCTGACTTCGGTGGCAATGGCGGAGGAGATATCGACTTTGATGTCGATGGTGATCAACCCCCTGCAGATGGTGATGCTGGCCTCTCCGTTGATACTACCAAGGATGATGGATCATCCTTAGATCGTCGTCGTTCCAACTTGGGCGACCTTGAAATCTCAGGATTGGAGGATGGCTCGAATTCCGAGGCCTCCAAGAAGAAGAAGCGCAAGAAAACTACTGCTGGACGTAAGCGTATGAAGAAACGCCGTAAGATTGTTATTGATAACAATCAGACCGAATTGACAAGTGAGCAGATGAAGGCTATGTTACGTGATACCTCTGATATCGTTCAGCAGGATGTTCCTCATTTGGCCGCCTGGCCTCGTGAAGATGCCGAAGAAGAGGATGGATATGAAGGTATCTGCCCCGCACTTCAGAAGCTTCCCACCGAGCGTTTGTTGGCGCGTCCATGTATTGGAGATGATGGCGGACTAGCCCCTGAACTCTTGGCTCTTTGGGGACGTAACATGTGCAAGATCACTGGCAAGCCTGGTACACAGCTTCCCTTCCGCATGCGTGGAAAGCGTGGTGAGGAGCAGCGTGGTGCCGTTGCCGAGAAGCTCATGGAAGAGGAGGCCGAGGAAGAAGACGTTGAGAAGGCTCGTTCACAGCAGGTACGGGATAGTATGGATGGACATGACGTGAACATGGAGGAAGATATGGATTTTGGTGGCGGAGGACATGATATTGACTTTGGCGATGAGGAGAAGCAGAATGATGACATGGAAACACCATTTGACATCGAAGATGAGTTTGGCCACGTTGAGTACAAGAATGATGATCTTGCTGAAGATGATGAGCTCTCGGTTCGCTCGGATAGGTCAAGTTTTAGTTTAGGTGCAGTGAATGACCTCGAGAAGGAGCTTTACGAGGTTGACGGTGAGAAGGATCAGCCCCGTCAGTTGGCCGGTGATGAGATTGTCGAAAGCAGCGCCAAGTGGCACAAGCATACGGTTCGTGTATTGGGCATGCTCAAGCGTAACATGAAGAGTGACGCAGATGACGAGGATGACTTGGACGATGAGACGGAAAAGCCCACCGAACTTAGTTACAACAAGTTATCTGCAGGATGCTCTCGCCGTACAGCTGCAGGAGTCTTCTTCGAATTGCTTCAGCTCAAAACGTGGGACTTCGTTTCACTTGATCAAGAGAAGGATTATGGTGATATCATTGTCACACCTGGACCTCGTTTCAACGAGTCTCCCTCAAACTAAGCTCATGTTGTCATCGGGGGAATTGATTGGGAGTTGGCTTATATGTACACTATCGAAGGATCTTGCGTTTATGGCTGTTTTGTGTTCGGGAAAACACATGTTTGGACAGTTAGTGTAGCGAGATCATAAACAAATTCTATTCATGAAAAAACAACCCTTTTGCAAATGAAACCATGTGTAGTGTTTATATTGAATATTTATTATTAAGTTCGTGGTTGTAGAGAGACAAGCATTTCATACCCAACAAACAATTGGAAGTTGAATAACCCCCTCGTAGGTAATATGATGACCATACCAACTCAGTACTTTATTCCGATTCCTCTTGCGTTATCAGACCTTCAGTCATACTCTTCTCTCGACAACTACTTTGTTCATGTATCATTCCATTCCAACAGAGATAATAATCATATCTCTGCAATGGAAACCATCTACTAACCAATATCTATCTCTTGCTAACCCATACCTTCTATTTTTTGCTGTATTTTGGAGCAGTCTATTCATCAATCATTAGGAAAGGATAATATAATAATAATATCCACCCCAGTATCAATAAATAAACTAACTCCATATCCAATATCCATCCCTAAGCAAACTTTCCAAGTATATCATCCTCTCTAAATAAGCTTAGTTTCTCATCACCAATCTCAACTTCGGTACCACCATACTGTGGAAGTAATACATTATCTCCCGACTTTAAAGTAGGTGCATGCAATACACCACTAACATCTCTAATACCAGGTCCTACTGCAACTACTGTACCCTCATTGGGTTGTTTAGCACCATCAGTGGGTAAGAGAATACCTCCCGCTGTTTGTGTTTCTTTCACAGCTTTGCGGATTAGGATACGATCACCCAGTGGAGCGAGGGAACGATATAATGGACGGGTAGCACGAGCAAACATATTGATGTGTGTATTAGTTGTATATTCAATAGATATCGACGTAGGTGTGGGACTGTAGGAGGCGGGGAGAGATGAAAGATTTTGCCATAATTTGAATTTGTGGTGGACGGTGGATACCATACCAATATCATGGATACCACTTACCACTCCTCAAAATCTCTTTGCCCAAGCAAGCTACTCTTTGGCCAGGGGTTCATATTTCTTTGGCTAGCTCTCGACTGCTACTACTATACCACTTAGTAAATGATTACATTCATTAGACATATCAGCTAGCTAGCATTAGCAATATCTTGAAGAATATCTTTTGTCAAGACACCTTGCCGAGGGAAATAACGGTCGATTCTCTCTCTCTTCCAAAATGGAAGGGGGGAAGAATCGTCATTTGCATCTCTTTTACGATCGTAGTACTTGTATTGATACTTTTCAATTCGGATATATTTTGGTCCACTCGTTTCATTATCCCATTGATCGCTCTCTAACAAATCTACAACATCTTTCTCCTGCTTCAATAGCTTAATCAATAGCTTAATCAACCAAGGACTTCTCTCAATCCTTCCACTTACAGCGGCTATCCATATCTGCCAGTCTAGCCGATAATGATACGGTGATATCCATCGTGGCTTTCGGTAGATATCTCCCGGCTTAACTTTGAAATGATACTCTTTCCAAGGTCCCTTAACATCATTTGTCGACTCAAAAATGAGTTCTTCTCTTTGTTCTGAAACTACACCGAATGCTCCATATGTTCCTGCAAGTCTTAAGCGATCGAATGAGCCATTCATTATTTGCCGTTTAACAAGAAGGTTCCGAACAACTGGTAAATTTAGCTTTGCCATGGTTAGAAAGAATGCAATACTGACTAAAACTCTTATGATTGATTCCTGACCAAGACTTGTAGCTCCAATTTTGAAACTTTGTATGTATGATTGTGTCGACGGTGTACCAAGCATTACTTTTTGCAGTATAGTTGGTAGATTGTTGATCAAGAAGCCGTCATCTAAACAAAGTATTGCAGGAACCATTGTAAGCCAATTCAAGAATGACAGATTACCGCTGAATATTAAAGTGATCTGAAATATCATTTGAATCAAGCCACCTACAATATAACAGTTCCGCCAAGGCATTAGAAGTAGAAAAGGAGCTAAGAGCTCTACGAAATGATTCATCCAGACTTCAAAATGATGCCAAGCCTAGAGATTCAAGTGAATGTGAGAAACATACAACATATAGACTTGTATCATTCAACACTCTTACCTTGGGAGCTTTGTGAAAGTACTTTGATAACCCATTCGGCACAGGCTGAGTTTCATAATGATATTCCATAGCAGACAAGTTGCCCGGTTTCCATTTCACATCGGATGATTTAGCTTTGATGAGACCTGCGCCCATCATGATCTTGAACAAATAGAATCGTATCGCCCAAATGACAAGTTTTGGTACAGACTCAAAGAATGGGTTCATACTCAACAGAGGGACTAAGAACAATGTATGAAAGGTAAGCTCGGCTAGTTGAGGTTCCCAACCATACCCATAGAACTCAGCCCCCACAGACATGAAGCTTCGTTGTATGACGTACAGTCCTGCTATCAACAAAACATTTGCAGACCCAGTTGCAAGCATGATTGTAGACAGAAAAAGACCAACATTTGCCAAGTTATCTAGCCATGGGTTCAACTGATTCCTATCTCTAGCAAACCACAGCAACGTTGGTAGCGGCCGATTCATCCTATCAGTTCGATGCCAAAAATGTTCAATGGGTTTATATGTCATGAAGTAGTTTTTGCATTTATCAATACAGCTAAACTTCGATTGGTATGCTTTACTATCTTCTAATAACCACTCCTTTCTACGTTTTGCTTTAGCTATTCCTCGATTTTCAGCATCATTGAGCACATTTCTAGCTGGCAGTATACCTGTGTCGGTATGTGAATCATAGTTTAAATATACATAAACACAAGACAACATACTGCTGAACGAACTCACCATTGTCACCAATGAGACCTTTGTTCTGAAATTTAGCAACACTAAATGCTGCCGTGTATACTATTGCAAGTAATCTCAAAAAGAGTATTCGTGATAGCTGATATGTAGATGCTGTAGTTGTTTGTGATGTGATTATATCACTTGCAGTAGCAACGCTAGGTTTTATTGCAAGTAGTAGTGATATATATGCCATTGACTTTATATTTTGTTTCATCTCTGTATGATGCTCCATCGTTGGTATCTTTACCGTATCAGAGCGTTGTGGTGCATATAAGCTATGGGTTCCAAGACATCTATTGTCCCCATGTTTACATAATGTCATTTTTCTAAATGGTATCATCTCTCTTTGAAATGAAAATGCTTGAGCATTCGAGCTGCCGGTAATAAATATGATGACTGGCAGTGATATTTTAACCATACTATTGAATAAACTCTCCTATCATTTATCATGAGCATCAATAAAGAGCTCGCTAGCTCGAGGAAGAGATGATATCGTAGGTCACAAAAAATAAAAAATGATGGGAATCTTGTGCCGTATCTTGCAACTTGCAACTTGCAACACACCAATAAAATATTTGCTTCGTGATAGTTGTAGAATATACGGATATATTAATTGCAACCATGTCTAGTCTATTCTCAAAGAAGCGGAAACAACCTGCAATAGAGAGCAACGCGGGTGATACTATTAGCGATGGAAGTCATAAATCGACTACACCTCCCAAACAAAGAATAACATCATCATTATCGTCTACATTAGTATCAAACTCATTAACAACAACATTTGCAGACTTGGGATTATGTTCACCATTAGTATCAACATGTCGAAAGCTAGGTTATAATCGACCTACGGCTGTTCAACGTGCTATAATACCACAGATATTAAACAACTCAAATAATAACAATAACAATACAAATCATCATTTACTAACACTATCTGCAACTGGATCAGGTAAAACTGCAGCATTTGTTTTACCCCTCTTACATTTACTATCTTCTGATCCATACGGTATCTATGCATTAGTCATAACACCCACTCGTGAATTAGCTAAACAGATACAACAACAAATCTTAGCATTAGGATCCGGCTCCGGCTGGAAAATAACATGTGCATTAATAATTGGTGGTGAGAATAGTACTACACAAAGCTTAGAATTAATGAAACAACCAAATTTTGTTGTTGGTACGCCTGGACGATTAGCTGAATTATGTCGTGACGGAGATGGTAGTGGATTGTACAAGCCAAATTTTAAAAAAGTGAAATTTGTTATATTGGATGAAGCGGACAGATTGTTATGTGGTGGTAGTGGATTTGAACGTGATGTAGCTGAATGTTTATTACAAAGTACTACTACTATGCAATCTACTAGGAATACTACCAATGGTGGAGACGAGAAGAAGAAGAGAGTTCGAAGGAATATATGCAGAACTCTACTCTTTAGTGCAACTATGACAAGATCACTTGCTAGTTTGGAAGAAATGGCTGGGGCAGGCGTTGGACGATTACCACTGAAGAAGATTGTTGTACGACCAGACGGCACTTGGGATGATGGAAGTGGCAGTAATAATCAAAAGAAGAAGAAGAAGAAGCGTAAAGTTGAGGATACTATTGATAATGATGAGGATACCAAGGAAGAGAAGAGTAGTGGAGATTCTGGAGACGATGAAAGTGATACTGATAACAGCAGTGAAAGCAGTGATGAAGGCTCTACTCCCAACATACCTGCGGGTTTGCGACAAGAATACATCTTCATGCCTTCTCGTGTCCGTGAGGCATATTTGCTATGTGCTATCCGTACACTCATGACTCATGGGGGACGAAGTAGTAAGAAGAGTAAACAGCATCAGCAGAATGTAGGAGGAGGATCTGGATGGAACAATACCATTGGTAAAGATGTTGATATTGCAGAGTTATTGGGAAATGATGATACCAATAATCCAGATGAAGATGATGAAGGCAGATCCAAGTATCCTCGAGCACAGTCGGCAATCATATTTGTACCATCCTGTGAACGCTGTGCACACATTTCAGGCATACTCACTGAGCTTGGTATCAAGAATGTTGCATTACACTCATTACTATCCCAAAATCGACGATTGGCAAGTTTGGCTACATTTCAATCTCAACATGTCCGTGTCTTAGTAGCTACCGATGTTGCAAGCAGAGGATTAGACGTACCGGAAGTAGATTTGGTGATCAATTCAGAACTACCTAGACGAGCAGTTGACTATGTACATAGAGTTGGAAGAACGGCTAGGGCAGGTAGACGTGGTCGGGCGATTAGTCTCGTGGGTGAACAGGATATTGATTTAGTACATGAGGCTGAACGTATCTCTGGTCGATCACTTGACAAATGCAGTGAGATTACAGATGATATGGCAGTACGATTATTAGGCCCAGTGGCAAAGGCAAGTCGTCTAACAAAGATGAAGTTGATGGACATTGGTTTTGATGAGTTGGTTGCCAAGCATAGAGAACGGAAGCGAAGAGATCGAAGAAGAAGAGAGAAGGCCGAGAAGCGAGCAAGAAAAGCTATAAGCAAAAACTAACCAAGGTAGTATAGTGTCAGTGTTATGCATCTAATATCTCTTGTTAAGTAAGAAGATTTGATCATTAGGTCTCACAAGATGAACACTTGTGTCATAATCATTAGGAGAAGTAGGGAATGGATCGACGAATTTCATTCTTGATGCATACGGATTGGGTTTATACTCTACAATCCTATCATTTGAATCGCCATCTTCATCATCGTTCATCAACATCTTTTCTAACACCTTACCATCTCTATCTGCATCAATTTTGGAATGGGCAGTGAATAGGATAGGTTTACTTGTTTCAATAAGAAACTTGAGTGTAGGAATCCAATCCTTCTGCAGATTAGGATGACCAATGCCCGGATTGAAAAGCACATATCCATCCCATATGTTTCGTATTTTCTCTGTCCTTTCTGATGGTTGAAGAGTATCTTTTTGTTGTTCATGTCGTAATGATTTTAAAAGTTTGAGAATGACGTCATGTAGAAAAGATTTGTGATAGTTCATTGTAAGCTTACTGTTGTTGCTGTGTTGTATATGATCATTGTTGCAATTGAGAGATACTGTTTTCGATGAAGTAAGATTTAGTGGCAAATCAGGACCAATGAAATCGATTGTAATTGAAGATTCCACTACTGTGGAAGTAATAAGAAACTCTCTCCAATAATCATCAGGAAGTGTGGCTTCCGCTCGTGCTCCTACACAACATATCCTTATCTTCTTTTGTTCATTAATAACATCGTCATTTGTATTATCATGTGATATAATTTCAGATATATACCTTCCCAATGTCAATGGAAATGTGAGTGGATGGGACAGTAGGCCAACAGCTGCAGAGTTTATATTTTCATCATCAAGTTCATGCCGATGCAGTATACCTTTGATGTTCCATCCTCGCCATATTAGATAATCTTCTAGTTTCTCATCTTTTGATAGAATTGGTGTTGTGTTGTGAGTTGGGCGGTAGTGTGGTGGTACTTTTAGCAATTCTCTTGCAACATCGGGATATTCTTTTGCAAATACTCGATATGGACAATCTGTATACTCTTGATGATTATTTGTTGTGAATGCTTTTCTAATGATATGTTTTCTATTAAGCTTCACAGATCGAAATAGGTAGTTGGTGCACATCATACTGCAAACTAAACTTTGGAGTAACAAACAACCAAGAACTACCGTCAGACCCTACAGTCAAAGACTTATCAATTGACTAATTAAATTATGGGCAATATATGAACAGTTCTATTCTCCAGCCATCACAATACAACTAGGTAGGTACCTACATAATTCCTCACCCTTGGCAAAGGTCGAATCTCACCGGACTTCAACCAATTGAGAAATTAATATTGAAGCAAATACTGACTGGGAATCGTCCTTATATCGAATAGACGAAGCATATGTATATCTATCTATTGGGTTTCCAATCCCCTAACATGTTTGGTGTATCATCATTCAATAGCCGAGATTGTGAGAAAGTTTGTTGAGACATAAAGAAACACAAAAATCTTTATCGTACTGGGTTGCAGGTGGATGCTATGAGGATTGATTTTGTTGACTGTTGATGTGAGATGATGTCTCCGGCGTTGTACTTGTACTATAATATCAATCTATTATGAAGTATGCAGGTACCTATGGTATGTTGATAGCTGGATAAACATGCCAAATACATTCTACCAACCTATTATACTACTGATTATGACAACTGTTATGTTACTAGCTCCTCAGCGGAGCTTGGCATTCGGAAGCATAATACGTCAAGGTATCAATATATTTGATTGCAATTCTTCATCTAAATTATTATTATCTACATATTCAATACGGTCACTATCTACTATTCGAGGAGGCAACCAAAGATATAGCTCGAAATCATCATTACATACGTCTGCTAATGACCTATCAAACTTCTCTTTACCGTCATCTTTCGACGACAACAGAAGAGACGATGTTACAAGTGCACTACTATCAGTATATTCAGCATGTAGAGTTACTCGTCATGTCCAGCCAACTAGTAGTAAACATATCGGCACTATATCAAAACAAGATTCATCTCCAGTAACTGTTGGCGATTTTAGTAGCCAGGCAATGGCATTGAACATTCTGCATTCTCACTATCCAAATGATATGTATATCGCTGAAGAGGGGAGCAAAACTCTTGTTGCAGATGGGAGAGAAGATCTGCTAAACAAAGTTATTGATGCAGTAAATCATGATATGAATGATGACACGAAGTTGGATACTCAACAGATATTAAGTTCAATCGACTATGGACAAGGAATTGATACAGAAAATGATAAACAGCAATCTCCATCAAATAGAGTTTGGTGTTTAGATCCAATCGATGGCACAAAAGGGTTCCTAAGAGGAAGAATAGAGGGTGGCCAATATTGCATTGCATTAGGTAAGTCCATCAACTATACTCACCTCACACTGCTCACATATATGAGTCAAAAATTGATCTTATTTATTTTGTTTTTACTACATTCTAACAACTTAACAACTCAAAATTGTATCCACCCCCCAATACGTAGCTCTGATTGAAGATGGAGAGCCAGTTTTGAGTATTCTCGGATGTCCAAACTTGCCTTTGGCAAATACTCCAGCAACTACGACTGTTCCTTATGGGCAATGGTCAGAGGAAGAAGTACATGAGTCAGAGTCTAGTACATTAATGTTTTCAACATCAAGAGGTTGTCTATTCGTCGCTGTGAAAGATTGTGGATGTTATGAAGTACCCTTGCATGTTCTTGAACAATACATGCTCAATAAAGAAGATACAAACAACAAAGAATGGAAGAAGCTTCATGTCACTAAATGTGATTCCAAGCCAATATCACAAACAAAGTTTTGTCTCGGAGTTGAAAGAAAATTTAGTGATCCAAAAGGTATTGTTGTCAAGATTGCCGAAGAAATTAATGGGAAAGATTCACTGACAGAAGATAAAGATGGAATACAAGATATTAAAAACTGCATTCGGCTCGATGGACAAGGCAAATATGGTTTATTAGCAAGAGGTGACGCAGATTGTTTCTTACGCTTGCCAAAGCAAGGATATGTTGATTTTGTTTGGGATGTCTCTCCTGGATATCTCGTGTTAAAAGAAGGTGGTGGCGAGATGACAGATGTGAAAGGACATCAAATCGACTTTTCTCATATAGGAGGCACAGAAAGAAGAGCCAAACTCCCTGATCATGTGAGAGGAATCTTTGGTAGTTGTGGAGGTGTATTTCACAAAGCCTTAGTGGAATCATATTCAAAAGTAACTCGGTAGCAATAGAACCAAGGTACTTTGTTAAACGATTCACCATACTTCATATCACTTGTGAAGGAGGAAATATGTATTGTCAGAGCCAAAGTCTATATACCTCAACTCATTTTCGCCATCTTCTGCAAGAACCTCTGCCATACCTTCATCAGCTTCCTCACTTACGCCATCCCACCATACACGGCCGTTTTTGGCTTTAACAGCCCATTCTCCATTACTCCCAAGTTGAACCCATCGGAGATCAGCTCGATTGTTTCTATCATTCATCAGGCATTCAAGCCCCAGAGGCAGTGATCCATTCATCTCCCAGCTACCATCTGTTCTCACAACAAAGAAGTCATCAAGGTCTTCACCAAATGCAACACAAGCTACACTAGCTTCCTCTCGTTTACCTCTATTTCGATCTTTCCCTCGTCTCTGCCTCTTGTTGCCCTTTATTAGTATCTTACTTAATGACGGCGGACCATAAAAGAAAAACGAGCCATCTCTAAAATGAACATAATACCTTCCAAGTGATCCTAAGGAAATCTGATCAGGAAGAGGTCCCTTTGATCTAAACAGTTTCTTCTCCAATACTTCAGGAATCTCTCCGACAACGTCGAAGGTCCCATTCTCACTGAGTTTAAGATGTGTAAAATGTTAGACGGTGTATATAAAAAAATATGAGTACAAAACAATTTTAAACTAACCGCTGCACAACACAGCCTTTTCCATTAGTAGGTATAGCAACAATGGGTGATATCACATCATCCTTATGCTTAGACACGAAACCATCGTGTGGAGGACTGCGACCTCGACCTCTGCGTTGTCTTGGTGTCTTTATGGATAAAGTATAATCGTCGGCCTCTGAATCTGATGACGAAGAAGATGCATCATCACCCATCAATGCTTTCTCTAACTCGTCATGTTGTTCATATGGAAAAGAATATTCAACCTGACAACCTTGCATTAATATAGCAAGCTTGATATCGTCGTCCTCATCATCGGAACCCTCATCGTCAGTACTTTGATATGTTGACATTGACCTATCAGTATCATCAATACCTGTGCAACTGCTCTGCTTACTATGTACATCATCATCGTCATCATCTTTCTCTGTCTTGCTTTCATTTGTATCTTTCATTGATTGCATTATCCTTTCTAATCTTTGACTCTCTCCCATCAAGATGGCCAAGCCCATATCAGCGATCTCTATCTTGTCTTGTATTTCTAGTTGTGTACGATATGCAGTACTTGTAGGATTGCCTCCATCTTCACTCATTGCCGTGGGAAAGCTAGAGCTAGCACTCAGGGAAAGAGAATTTATATCCATACTTTCGATGCCTTCCAAACCGCCTTGTAATATAGCGTTACCAACATTCTGCCTCATCCTTTCGTCTCGACGGGCACGCTTCTCCAACTGTTTTTGTTGCTCCTTGAGGAACTTTTGCTGTGCTTTACTCAAGTTTGAAAATGTGTTCTTCTGTTGTCGTTTTCGTAACTCCTTTGCCGATTGTATATCATTACTATCATCCGGGGAAGTGATAATGCTTGTAGTTATTTCGGGAAGTTTGGGTGGCTGTTCAAGAATCTTTCTCAGTGTCTCTATTGTGCATTTTCTTCGAATAATTCTTCTAATTTGCGTCCCTTGGGCATTACTAGATCTTTTCTTTACATCTATACCAGTATTATCATCAGACGTATTATTGTCCTCTTCATCTACTATACCCTCATATTCATCATCTTCAGGTACTTGTACCAACTTGCAAGTGATAACTGTTCCACTTTTACAATATACATCTATGCGAGACATCCCTGCACCGTCTAAAGCACTTGTACTACCATTACCTTCTGCTTCTGCTGCCATCTGTTCAATCGAATACGCATCTGATACTAAAAATGACAACACTTGATTATTGTATAGTTCTTTTTCATCAGCCTTCTTCTGCTCCTCATCATTACTAAACGTCGATAAGAATTGAGAAAAGTATGAACTTTCCGATGCACTAACTGCTGGTATTGATTGATTGGTTGTCAAACTAGATTGTCGTTGATTTGGAGGTGAAATATGTGAACAGTTTGCAATAGAAGATGCCATTGCAATTACTGCTTCTGGATCCAGGTGAGGCTTATCATCTTCATTATCACTATCACTCATTGTATATAATATTATAACGAAAGATCAACGAGCAAAACTGAAAACTGAATCTATTACTTGTTTGTTTGCAGTTGCAGCCCTCAGTTATTACGACCTCTCAAGCCGGGAAACTACCACTAATTGAAAAGCGTTGAACCCGAATCTAATTACTGTACTCCGGCGATATCTAATGCTCTTTTTCAATACCAATCCCTTCCCTATTACAAGGACGACCTCTAGTCCAGTTATGGAGATGATTAGCGCAGCAGCATCAGGCCAGAACATGAAAGGATACTATAGACTGCTCGTATCTACGATACCTTAAAAAGAGAGTTGAGCTAACTAACGAAGGCGGTGATAATCGATGAAGATAGTGTCGATATATACCTACATCAATATGAAGATTACAGTCCGTTCATTAGCGGCGCCATGTCTTATCTTATTCCTGGCGTGTTTTGTGGGCCTTCGAATGTTCTCCACAACCTCTAAAATAGAAATTAGTAGTGGTAATGTTCACGCATCCAACTCCATTAGTATTGGCTATAATGATTCAAATATTATAGAAAATGTACAGTACAGTAAGAGTAGTCTAGCATTGAAAAGACTAGCACAATTTCATGAGGTTTCATCATCAGCAAATATCACAAATAGAACTAGCCTCCAATCTGACACCAATACAAGCAAATCTATTGATTACCATGATTATGCCAAGTTGAGTAGTAATAAAACAAATACTGAATACAATAATACTAATTCAGTACAAAAACTAGTGGATCAATTTCATGAGTTGTCATCAGTTAATAGTAATACTCTCAAATCTGATAGTACTACTACTAAACGCAACAAGAGGAAACAAAACAAATCATATCATTATCATGATTATGCAATATTTTTAGTTCACTATCACAAGACGGGATATGTGTTATCTAGAGAGCTCAAGCATCAGGTCATCTCAACGCTTGAGGTAGCTGCCAATCTGGAACTTCCTAAAGTCAAGAAGCTGCAGAAGAACGCATTAAGTAATTATAGTAATCTCGCTCAATTTGAAGTCTCGGGTATTAATGAAGAAACAGGAGAGCGTGTGACATTTGATCAGCTAGGTAACTGGATTCATTCAGCGTTTCCACAACGACAGCACCTTGGAACTACTAATTGTCCAGCTGGTCCATTATCTAAAAGAAGTAAAGGTAAACCAATCCATACAACCCGTGGAACTAAATTTCAATTACAAAGTAGTACTATACACATTCAAGAATCTCCCGACCTGTTCTGTAGTGTTGATGACTTATTAGATACAATGAGCTTGGCCAAAGCGGGTACCAAAATTATTCACCTAATACGAAATCCATTCGAGATGACAATGTCCAACTTTTTCTACCATTCTCAAACACCAACTCCAGAGAAGTGGGTGCATATGGATGAACCATGTCAGCATTTGTATCCAAATAACAAATCCTTATCGTCTTATGTCATTCCAGCGCTTACATCATGGGCAAGAAATAGAACTGATATACCAAAAGTAACACAAACCGACTTAGACGACATTGTTGATATGTGTCTAACTCTGTGGCGAAACAGAGATGATCTCAGAAATGCAACATTTTATGAGCACTTACTCAAGCTAGACAAAGCAGATGCTCTTCGGCTAGCAACAGCTCAAATGACAATAGCATCTAGTGCAGCAAATAGGTACTTGGCTGGTGGAGACCTTCTGAGAATGGCTAACAACATTATCAAATTCGAGAACATGCAAGCATCTTCTTCCAATATCCAAGTACTCTCCATGCCGATGGGCGACTTTATCACCGATACAAAGAATGCAACCATGAAGTTTATCGACTTTGTATTCGGAGACGATAAGAAAATCACACACGAGATGAGATTAAACTTGGCAGAGCAACGAGCAGAGAAATACAAAAATAAGAAGAAAAGCAATTCACATGTAATGTCAAATAATGCTAGTCTTATAGAGAGTAAGGAAGGTTTGAGACAAATGTTAGAGTATGATAAGTATCTAGGTCCAATCCTGAACTTGACAGAGGTAATTGTAAATGAGGCCTTGTCTTTGAATACTCAAATGTAAGTCACATGAAGGTCAGTATGTAGGAGGTAGGATACCAAAATAATTTCATATATAATAATACAATATATTCATATCCACTACACTTTTACTTGTCGAGCTATACAATGTTTCCCTTGATATTGTGACCAACCATCGAGAGATAGAGATGAACAGAGAAGCCAACAAAGCTCTTCCTATTGGTGTTCAGTACCGTGACGGCATATCCAAAGGATACCACGGCCATTTTTTCTTCTCTATCTCTTTGTTGCTTGGCCGTTGGTTGCAGTTTGGTAGTGGTGCCGTTGGTTGCTGTATAATGTTACGCATATTGCAAAGGTAAAGGCGTTTTCTCTTCCTTTAGTAGATTTTAGGTGACAGGAGATATATAAGCAAATAATAGCGGAGGTTAATTGATATCTTGAATACGTAGGTGATATGTTTTTCTACTACAATTATATTGTATATTATGATGAAATCAACAACAACAACAACAACGACAACTCGATCAATATATACTCTGCTTGTGTTGACTATCTCTGTACTACTAGTCATCCTGCGGTACAGAATAAGATCGAAACAGTTACATGAGTTATCGGTACTAGATGATATCAATACAAATAATAAGAAGTTACTACAAGCACAGTTTCAAGAGCTCTTTAATGATAAATATACTCATGCAAAGAAGAAGAAGAACGATAAACATCATTATCATGATTATGCAATATTTATAGTATATTACCACAAAACTGGATGTGTGTTGAGTCACAAACTGAAGAAGCTCATAAATGAGGTTGATGTAACATCACATCTACCTACTAGTACTAGAGAGAATGAAGTAAAGCAAAAAGGTAGAAGACATGAGAATAAGGTATTAATCAAAAAGTTCAGTAACAGCGCAAAGTTTGAAGTCTCTGGCATTCATGATACAGGAGAGAGGGTAGCATTTGATACCTTGGGAAACTGGGAGCATTCTGGAAAGTCTGCGTTAGTATTGTTCATATGTGTTTAATATGAAGTTTTGGTGGTTTGAGTGCTTCATTTGGCCTCTTTATTTGAATGTCGTTATTGCCAGTTGTATACACTAACATGAGTTACTACTCTTCCAGCGTTCCCTAAACGACAACACATCGAAGAGGAAACTGCAAAAGGTTACAATTGCCCTAGGCCACCCGATGGATATAAAAGACAAGCTCCTTTAGGAATACACAGCGATAGGTTTGAGCTCAAAAGTGGTTCACTTTACACGCAAGCATCACCTGATTTGTTTTGCAGTGATGATGATTTGTTGTCAGCAATGTCTTCTGCAAAGGGAACTAAGATTGTGCACTTTGTTCGCAATCCATTCGAGATGGCAATGTCCAATTACTTCTACCACTCACAAACACCAACTCCAGAGAAGTGGGTACATACGGATGATCCATGTCAGCATTTGTACAAAAACAAAGAGTCCTTATCATCACATGTTATGCCAACACTCACATCATGGGCAAGAAATAGAACTGATATACCAAAAGTAACACAAACTGACTTAGATGACATTGTAGATGTGTGTCTATCACTGTTCCAGACAAACCATACACTGAAAGATGCATCATTCTATGATCACTTACTCAAATTGGATCAATCGGACGCACTCCGATTAGCAACAGCTCAAATGACTATAGCCTCTGGAGCAGCAAACAAGCATTACGCCGGCGGTGATATCCTAAGAATGGCCAACAATATTATACGATTTCAAAACTTACAAGCATCCTCTTCCAATGTTCAATTAATGTCTTTGGGAATGGGTGACTTTATCACAGATACAAAAGAAGCTACGCTAAAGTTTCTCAACTTTATATTTGGAGACGATGAGAAGGTTACACACGAGATGAGATTACAGGCAGCAATAGATCGAGCAAAGGCGTATGAAAAGCAATCAAAGCATTCTCATCACATAACTTCAGCTAATTCCAAGGTTGCCGAGAGTAAAGAAGTACTTAGGCAGATGTTGAAGAGAGATAAACATTTAGGCTCAATACTGAACTTGACAGAGATTCTTGTGAACGAGGCATTGTCAAAATAAGTGTTCAAACACAGTAGTGATTGATCACAATGTATCATATTGTGTACCATAATAGTCTGACTTTGATAACAAGCTCAGGTAATATAAATTAACACTGTAATAACATTGCTATTCGATATTCAATTTAGTTATCCTTGAGGATACCCCCATCCACTTTAATAGACCTCTGCTTTACTTGATCTTCTTATCAAGCCTCATCATTGCACTTAATCTCTCCACTAATGGCGGGTGAGAGTAGTGATAGGTTGAGTACCAAGGATCAGGAGACATGGCACCGAGGTTCTCCAAATGAATCTTGCACAAGCCAGACTGAAGCTTCTGTGACATACCCAAATTAACAGAGAACTCATCTGCTTGAAACTCACACTTGCGTGAATGCACAGTCATTCCATAACTGATTACCTTTTCAATTGGTTCCCAAACAGTGCTAAAAAAGAGAAGTAAGGCGATGATTGTAGGCACTGGCCGAGTAGGATCGTTGAATCCAAACGCACTGTAGAGTCCAGTTGAGTTGTAACAGAGGGAGAAGGCAAAGAAGGAAAGACCGGTGTACACTTGACTGATGACAAAGTTCGTAACTGTGTGCCCCATCTTCCAGTGACCTACTCATAGAAGAAAGGAAAAAATAGAAACAAGTTAGAGGTGAGATGGTGTTTAGAGTAAAAAAGATATCGGAGATCTCGACACATATTGATACACCGATCAGAGTCAACCCAAATTGTTCAACTGGCTTATAGAACAGGGCCTTTCTTTGTCGTCTGCATATATCTCTCAGACGGGGAAAGAATGACTTCATCACCTCGATTGTTTTGTGTTTTGTCTGGTACATTCCACCTCATCCAACTTACCTAATTCATGCCCTAAGATTGCCAAGATCTCATCATCATGGACTTGTTCCAACAATGTATCAAACAAGACAATGCGCTTATTCTTCATGAAGCCAAACATGAATGCATTCGAGTGACTACTGCGCTTTGACCCGTCCATTACAAATAGCTTTGTCAAAGGAAAGTCCAATTGGCCTGCTAAACTGTAAATTTGATCTTTGAGATTACCCTCAGGTAACTTTTCATACTTATTGAACAATGGCATGATAACTACAGGGTAGACTGTCATCATGAAGAGTGAAAAGACGAATAGGAAAGCAAAGACGTAGACGTAGAAATATTCCCCACCCCACTTGATAATCTTTAGAAGAAGTGCAAGGAAAGGACACCCGATAACACACATTAATCCTAATCCCTTGATCTTATCTGTAATGAATAATCCAATTGTTTGTTTGTTAAACCCATGCTTCCTCTCAATCTGGAATGTTGAATACAACTCAAAAGGCAATCCAGTAATCATTCCAATTATGGTTGTGTATGCAACGAAGATTAGACTGATTTTGATTTCATTATCAACTTCATTCCAACCAAAGTAGGCTGAACCAAGCTTTACCGATTCATCCCAGGCATATGGCATGAACTATTTCATATGAAAAACAATTGTGAGGTATTAGTTGAGCACATCTTATGCACAAAAGTTACATCAGCCCAAAAACTTACACCCAATAGTAAAAAAGTAATACCCTCAAATACACTATATGTTGAAGAGAATAGTGAAAAGTTCACCTTGTCTAATCCATAGGATTGGGCTGCACTAAACTTCTCTTGTAACTGTGGTAGGATTGGTGCGTTGCGGTCAACTTTTGACTTTTTATCATCATCACCCTCTTCCTTTTTCTTAGACTCTTCTTTCACCACCTCATCATTACCGTTTTCCTTCTTTTCCTTAGCACGTTCAGCATCGATATTACCAACAGTCTTGGATAACTCAGCGGGAAAGTTGGTTTTATTATATGTTGAACGTTGTCGGAGTGATAAATATGATTCGAACAGAAAGACGACTACAGTGAAGAGGATTGTCGCCAGCACTGCATACTGCACGAAAAGGTCATCGCTACCATCGGCTGATACACTACCCTTGGCAGATAGCTGGGTGTAGCGTAGGGTTAGAGGAAGAGATAGATCAAACGCCATCTTAGTTGTGTGGTTCTGGGATTGATGAGTTGGGATTTTTCAAAGATCCGACTCCGGTATCCTCGAGAAACTATAAGCCTCTCAAGTATGATCAACTTGTCATGATTTTGGCGGCTTTTTTTATTGATTATTGTCCAGCATTGCAGTGGAAGAGATCTTTAGACATTGTAGTCCTTGCTGTAAAGATTATAATCTGTAGTTTGGGGTATTGGTCGAGTTAGAGTTCATACTAGTCCCTGTCTGTTCAAAGACGAGTTAGGGTATATCAACAAAAAATTGAGGCTGCAATAACAATTGGTATTCATATACCGTGTATATAGTGATTATATCAGTTTGTTATAAAGATCTTTCGATTAATATAACTGGGGTTATATCGGCAGTAAGTTACATTTACCTCCGATATACTTAATCTTTTAGATCTTAATCTACAATGTCATCACTCACAAAATCAAAAGAATCTAGTAGTAATCTGCGTCCAAATCATATCTTACCGACGGCATTGCAATCAAACAATCTACACTGTCAAGATGAAACACCTAAATCCGCACAACATCTCGTATCTCAAGGTAAATTAAATGCATTAGATTTCATCGAGACATCACCCGAAATTGAAGGCACATTGATGGAAGCCTTTATCGAGGATGATTATGAAGGCAAACTACATCTTATAACAATGAGAATGGCCAATGAAGAGATTGTTGGTATATCATTTTGGAGAGAGATTCCTAGTGACGAGATGGGAGAATGGATGGACATGAAGAGAATTGCCAAAGCCATTGAGGATAGAAATCTAACTCCATCAGTAGATCATGATCATGACGAAGAGTTATCACATAACACAAACAAACGAATGCAACTTGTCAAAAGTGAAAGTGTGAATTGGATAGAGAATGCACTGAAGTCAACCAATGTTACCAACGATACATCTTCAAAGAATACAGCAGTAACCGAGTCTACTCTTGAATCATTAACACACAAATGGATAAAGATCGAACTTGTTGCAATAAAACAATCATATAGAGCACGTCATCTTGGTAATATTCTACTAGGCCTTACATTAGCCAAAGCGCACGCTTTACATCACAATGACCATGCAATTCTACATGTTGCAGGAGGTGGGGCATCCAACAACATTCCAGCTGCAAAGTTATACCGAAGATATGGATTTGTAAGTATCCCTCAACACAACAGAGGTGGGCCATTTGTCAAACCTGATCGCTCGCTATTTGTCCTAGGAAATATTGGCAGAGTGCTGAATACAACATTACCTTGGGACGCGATGAAGCTAACTTAAATGATAAAGTCTAAATCTTATACTCAGGTTGGTAATTCAATTTGATTATTCTATTTTTCTGAATATATTCCTATTTACAATTCATCACCCTCTGTCTTCTCAGAGTCACCATCTGTCTTCTCCTCTTCAGCTTCATTCTTCTCGGAAGATTCTTCATCTGCTTTGTCCTCTCCATCACTCTTCTCCTCTGTAGAAGATTCCGAGTCACCCTCACTCTTCTCGGTGGTCTCAGTTTCATTGCCTTCAGAGGTCTTTTCAGTATCGTTCTTCTCAACAACAACTGGCTTGGGTTTCGGCTTCTTCATCAAACGCTGAACAATGGATTCAATCCGCTTTGTCTGTCCAGGTACTTCCTCACTTGTAAATACTGGATCTGTGGTAGCATCAGTCTTCTCCTGCTCACCAACTTTATCCTCAACCCACTTACGAACCTCTGCAACCTTATCAAGAACCTCTTTCCGTTCCTCTTCAGTAATGTGTTCCATAGATGTTTCCCATTTCTTCATGAGTTCCTCGATCTTTGTCAGCTTGGCTGTAAGAGCATCGATAGCCTTTGGCCGTGCTGTCAGCTCTGCCATTCTAAAGAAAGCCTTCTCTGCGGGTACAGATAGCTCGACATACTTCTCATCATATGTTTTCAAGTCAGCAGTGTATCCCTCATCGAACATCCACTCTTCAGCATCCTCAGCACTCTTCCTTAATGCCTCACGTTGCTCCTCACTTGTAACCTTTGCAATCTCTTCCTCATCATCGATGAGTTTGTTACGGATGAAGTAAATGTATGATTCGTACGTATTCTTAGACTCCTCGAGCATCATGCGTTCCTTGTCAGCTTGTGCAAGTCGAGCAAGTTTGGCTTGAGATTCAGCCAAGATATCAGGAGAGTAAGGCCGGATAGTACCAACATTGTAGGAGTTGACTTTGAGAGCACGAACGTGTTTCTTTTTCTTTTCCTATTAAACAAAAAGAAGAAGTGGTCGACATGAGAAACATTGTGATAGAGTTAAAGAACAAATATCACAAATTCATACGATGTACACACCTTTTGTACCATCTTGGTCTTCTTCTTCTTTGGTTCCTTCTTCTCCTCTGCCTTCTTATCATCGTTCTTGGCATCATCCTTCTTCTCGGCATCATCTCCCTCCTTTTTCTCTTCCTCATCAGCCTTGGCATCTTCGTCAGACTTTGTTTCATCAGCCTTTGTATCCTCTGTCTTTGCATCTTCTTCATCGTCTTCAATCTCAACCTCCTCTTCGACCATGATAGTCTCCTCAACAACAGCCTCTGCCTTGATCAAGCTAACTAAGCCACTAGTATCCAACTCAAACTGTAATGAAACCTTTGGAATACCCAAGTCCTTCTTCTTCATTTCAGCGGCAAAGTCTGCAACACCCGTCACGTCAAGCTGTTCAATTGAAAGACCAGTACCAATTGGCAATGTTTCACTCTCTTCATAGTTCACCTCGACATGTACATCCTTTTCATACGAGAAGGCAATAGTCTTCTTAGCTCCAAGCTTTGACCCGAGTTTGAAAATGGTAGCATGCTTGGCCCATACATCATCATCCTTCTTCTTTTTCTTATCGTCATCCTTCTTCTTGCCAATACCAAACAATCCTCCACCGCTCTTCTTGGCTTCCTTACCAGTATCTAAATCAGCCAAGTCAACAGCCACGGGGAAGGAATTCACATCTGCCAAACCAACATGACGTACTTTGAAACTAGTTGATACATTCGCACCATGGAATGCCGCTCCAAGTGCCATACTTTCATCACTATTCAAATGCATACCCAGTGTCATATCACCCAACGCAGCTGACACAGCCTCCTGTACCTTGGGTACACGCATAGCACCACCAATCATTTCAACGGCATTCAACTCCTCCAATGTCACGTTGGCCATTTTCAATGCCTTATCAATAGGCTCAGCTGCACGCAACAACAAGTCATGACATACCTCCTCAAATTTGGCACGTGAGATGTGTGATTGATAATTAACATCATCATGTAATGCATCAATGAATACTGGAATGTCAGAGTTGGCACTCAATACATGCTTGACTTTGTTTGCTTGAATCATAAGCTTTGCCATAGCCCTGGGGAAGTTTCGCACATCCTTATCCTTTGTTTTACGTTTTTCATTCCAAATAACATTGAATTCATCTGCCATGAAATCCACAAGTCGTGCATCAAAGCTTGCACCACCCAACGTTGCATCCCATGAACTAGACAATACCTCAAATCCACCAACATTCTTCTCTTTACCGTACTTCGTTGCCTTGTATGGATAACTCAAGTATCGTACGACACTAACTTGTAATGATCCGGCTCCCATATTATAAAATAGGTAAGTTTGTGGCTTCTCATCGATACGATCAATACCATAATGTAATGCGGCGGCTGTATTTTCATTAATCAATGCCAAGACATTTAAATCTGCCAATACTGCTGCATCTAATAGAGCGCGTCGTTCATGTTGTGTATAAAAACTGGGTACTGTTAATACACAATCTTTGAGTGGTGATGTAACTCCATACGCTGCGGTGATATCCTTAGCATGTGTTAATACCATAGCCACCAATTCTTCCGGTGTAAATTCTTTACCATCAATAGATAAACATACACCACTACGAGTCTCGTTATATGTCGGAGTGAAGTGATAATGACGTTCTTTCAATACCTGTACAGATGGATGATCAGCCTCTCTTCCCAACATGACAGACATCTGTGACGGAGTTAACTGTGGCTTACGAGCCATTAAACTTGATGCATCGGCACCGTAGAAACGTGATCCGGCATCAAACAATACCATTTGTTCAGTCTTACGTTTGGAATGTAAGTTGGTAACAATTTCGAGTGGTGAGTTACGTTGGACTAATGCTACCTTCATATACAGTGAGCCTAAATCGACACCGAGAATTGCCTTTGATAGGGATGTTGTTGGTAAGGTCGATAGACCTAATAGGTAGAGTGGACTGGTTATCTTCATTTTCTATTGTATTGTTGTAAAAAATAGTGGCCAATCTCAAGGCTGGTTTGTAGATTGTCATTGCAATGTTGAATAATTAGATAATGAGTTGTACTGTAAAAGCACTGCAAAAAAGTAACTCAATAATTGTACACAATATAATATACTACAACTTACCGGTTTACTGGATTGTAATACTGCTTAGTAGGCCAATCTCTTGCCATAAGTGCGCCGCTATCGACTGACCTCACGAGGAGAAAAATGATAGTTGTGATTTGGAATGTTGTGTGGCTGAGAATCTTAGGTAAGTCCTTATTAGATGATACCCTTGTTTTGATCGAAGGAGGTGTTCGGCCATTTTTATGTTGTCGATGTGGTCGACTATTGTCCTTCCTCTCACAACACAACTTTATATAACATAGCAATACAAATCCATAGTACCATAGTCATATCAATTAAGTATAAGAAATGAAGTTCTCTACAGCAATATTATCAGTGGCCTTGGCATTGAGCGCCAGTTCTACAACACATGCATTTACTACTTCTTCCACACAATCTAATAATTGCGTTCGAAGAATATCATCATTGGGAGCAGCAGAAATAAAGGAAGCAAGCACCAGTAGTAGTAAAGATACAGCAAGTAGCACTGCTGCAAATGCCGCAACTAACGGATTAAATGATACATCATCAACATTATCACCCGAGTTTGAAGGTGCACGTGATATGGCAATTGCAAAATTATCAGCGTCATTACCAAATCCAGCACTTGAAAAACCATTAGCACATTTCATGTCAGAATACTTTGCAGCATTAGACACAGCCGCCAAGGCGGGTAATAAGAATGCCGACGGTAGTGATATCACCGCCGAACAGGCCATGAAAGAAATGGGACGGACATTACAATATGGAATGAAGTATGGACTTGGTGCATCTCCGAAAGGTAAATTCATCTTTGAGGATGTCCGACACATGGCATTACGTGGTTCGAAAGATGATACACGATATGAAAATGAATCATTACAAGAAATGTTAGGTGATGATGTTAATGTTGACTTTTATGCAGCCGGGTGTGATTTCTTCCGTCCAGCAATTGATATTGAAAAATCATTAGTTATGGGAGAAGAAAACTTGAAACAAGCCAAGGCACAGCTTGATGCTGGTGAGAATGTTGTCTTCTTTGCCAATCATCAAAGTGAGGCTGATCCACAGGTTGTTAGTTGTTTATTCGAGAAGGTATCTGATGAGGTTGGCGAGTTAGCTGGACAGATTACATATGTTGCAGGGCATAAGGTGACCACCGATCCACTTGCTGTTCCATTTAGTATGGGAAGGAATTTACTATGCATTCATTCGAAGAAACATATTGATGCTGATCCAGAAACAAAGCCGGCCAAGAGTAAGCAGAATATGGCAGCAATGAGTTCCATGCTTCAGGGTATGAAGACTGGTGGTATGGCAATCTGGGTAGCACCATCAGGTGGACGTGATCGTCGCGATGTTGAAACTGGCAAGATCCCAATCGCTCCATTCGATCAAAAGACTGTTGATATGTTCCGTTTGATGGGCAATAAGTCGAAGAAGCCTACACACTTTTATCCCATGAGTATGGTATCATATGACTTGTGTCCTCCACCTGACTTTGTCGAGGCTGGAGTTGGAGAGCAGCGTAATGTGCGGTATACACCCATTGGTATTGCTATCATGGACGAGGTACCGAATGTTGGTGGTGCCGAGAAGCGTCACTTGTTCACAGAAAGAGCAGAAGAGGAATGTATTGATGGATATGTCAAATTGCTGAATGAGTTAGATATGGAAAGATATGTGCCAACAAATTAGATGAACGAACAAGTCTTAGTGGGGGTACAGACAATCACATTGTATATTATAAAAGATAAGTGATAGGTTTTAGCACAAAGAACATATACATCAAAACTAGTAGATTATTCTTTCTACAGAAGCATGACTTCATCAATTTTTCCAATTGCCAAAAGAACTAACCAAGCTACACCCACTACTATAGACAAGCAAGCGGATCCAGCCTCTACAAGGAAGATTCTTTTCTCATCTCCGATTACAAACCACTTAGAGAAACTGCTATAAACCAGAGAGAACCCTCCCATCATCAAAGTAGATGTTATACAAACAGTAACAAGATATATACTTGCAAACCTAGTATCTTGCGATATAGACGGCATGACATCGAGGATACCCCCTACTGATATGCCTTGGAGAGTACCAGCAATACACGCCAGTTACTCGGTATAGATATAGTACATGGACAAGCTTTCTCAGAGCTCTTTGAGATTGAAGGATTTGATACAATTGAGTCTTGACCACCATGCTATATAGGGCTGGTAGTTGCTGAGAAATGAGGATATGTTTTAGTTGTGTGTTTCTAGGTGGCTCCCTTGTATGCCATCTTGTAAATAAAACACTCCTTCATTTCTGTTTTCTATCTGCTAATACTTCTGTAAGAAGACGCTCTTGACAAGCTTGGCTAAGCTTGGCTTGTTTTTTGCTTGATATACCAAGAAGCTTTTACTCCGACCTGGTGTGATTGTTTGATTAGGTTGAGGTATCTTAGGCATGAATCTTGTGAAGCTTTCATCAAGACTTCCTGAATTAGTGTTGAATATATCATCGATATCATCATCGTTATCTTCATCAGACTCTTCCACCACTCTTGAAAGTATACTACCACCAGACCGCTTAGAAAATGTTTCTGAGGCAGCGTCGCCATCTTCATTAAGAACATCCGCCATCATACGAGTTATCGATTCAGAAGATTTTGGTGCTGCATTGAACTGTTTCTTCATCACCCTCTGCTTCTTCATCCTTCAAAGTAAGACTCTCATCATGCCACCACGCCCTTCCATTGTTCTTCTTCTTCTTGTTTTTCAATGCATTATATGCCAAAGATTCCTAACCCGAACACGAATACACCGATCACAGCTTCTATCATTATACTCCACCATTGGATATCAACTCCATCCTGTGGCGACTCTATTGCAATCAATACGCTACCAACAACTAATGTAGATATCGAGTTACCTATACCCCAATTGATCCCCAGTTTGATTGAATCACATCGACTCCGATCATTTGATATGTTCATCCCGCTCAATGTAGCCATAGAGGAGAGATGGTCTGGCTTAGTGAATACATTTAATATGCCCACGATGATGCCTGTGTTCAGCAGTGTACCAGCAGTTATGCTCATTGGGTGTTCAATCGTTGACATATTGTATTTGATGAGCTATATCAATTCTTAAACAGTAACTCTAATGACACCAATGTGAGAATATCCTGATCAACAAACACTGCAGTCTTCACCCTGCAATGTGAAGATGCAATAACTAATGCCAATACCAATGATGTCTAATGTGAGCCGAACCAAAGTTCTAACTCTTCGGAGAAATTATCCTACTGTTGCCTGTAATACCCTGATTAATAATAAACACTCCTCTCTTCACCTCCTGCACCGCCAAGGTCAGTGAGATGAAGATCTACATATTTTATGATAATTACTCCGAGATCAATAGGCTCAACTACGATCTTGAGTCTCTATTCCATCCCTTATTGAAAGACGGCTTTGGCATAATTTGGCATGCAATTTTGGTTATTTCTTTCATACACTCTCATAAATAAGATCAAGACCAGGATATCAAATTTGACTTTGGCGAGGCAACAGAAGAGGGATATCTATTCATTCCTTCATGTGCACCAAATCTTTTACATGCACATGCCTATCGAGCTCAGCGCAATACTGAGACTCTAACATTTCTGATATAAGCTTACATAATTGTGGTATATCCGATGCAAACTCAATAAACCAGGGGGAAAGTCCAGCCCAGATTATGACATGGAAATGGAGCGATCCACTATGAGTAGTCTCGTTCTTGCCGAAGAAGGCTCTTGGTTGACCGACTAAGCCTTTACGAATTTTAGGTTTCGTACTTTTTTCCCCATGTTCACCATACATTGATGGTTTTATCCCGATCAGTATCTCCATAATATCATGCACGACTTGCTTATAAGCTAGAGCAGCTCCTATGGGATTGTCATTCATATGTTTGAGTCTCTCTGTATAGCCACGCGGAATGTGAACAACTCCTCCGTGTTCATCTTCTAGCGGGATACCACGATCCAATTCAACACGAGACGCACTCGACACAACCGCTGGAAAGTCTTCATTACTTGAACTACGAAGAGCCAACCTGATAGCATTAGGATTATTGATATCATCTATGCCAAAGGTGAGGAAAGCAGGAGCGCAACCATACCGTCGTCCTAAAGCAAGCATCTCACCGGCGCTCTGATTCCTCTCCAGAGCCCCAAAGGCTGATTTCCTACCAGCAAAGGTAAGAAGAGGTGTAACTTTGTTCAGCACATACTTTGCATCAGCACCATCTGGGTTCCTGACTGCGGCCTTGAGCTTTTCTTGGAATTCACTAGTCGAGAACTCGTCTGCAAACTTCTCGAACTCTTTAGGATTTGTCGATGCCTTTGCGTGCATATTTGTGATCACGCCATGCCTTCGTTTAGATTCGAACAACTGACAGAGCAACTGCCTATTGCATGCTGCATTCGTCGTATACTGCATTATAAGATGCTCTGTCTGATAAGTGGTGAGATTAGGACGAGAGCTATTATATGCAGTACCGAATATACAGACGTCTGGGCATGCCTTGGCGAGGATTCCGTCGCCATGTTCATATTCATTAAGTGGAGTGCCTTCTCGTCTTGAAAGAGTTGTGGCGAATTCTTTTGCGTCAACACCCAATGCCTCTGCTGCACTCTCTAGGTAATCACGATCTGCATCCTTTCCAGAGCCTGCTTTTGTGTGTGTTATATACGAGCACCTCATGGGAAAGTCGACATTACCTCCGACCAACTCCTCAACTTCCATATCATCAACATCATTCCCTACACCTCCGTGTGTCCTAATGTGTCTAGCGTCGTCTTTAGCAATCTCAGTCTCCCTCACTACACTGTCGTCGTTGACAAATTCAGCGTCAGTCACAAGAGCTTCATTAGCAGCCTTGATCTTAGCCTTTACTTCCTCGAACTCCGGCAATTTGTCATCGTATTGATAGTGACAGTTGACTTCTTGCAATACCTTCAGCCATTGATATATGATCCAAGATCGCCCCTCTATATTTGAAGAGCCCATCACCTTTTTGACAAGTGCATCATACTCTCCCTCGGGTCCAACAAACTGAAGAGAAACGTCTCCATTCATACTATCTTCTGATAATAAATCCGATACTACACGGGGACTGTCGTGGTTGAAGTATATCCCACATCCTTTAACTGCTGACTGTCCTCGCTCAATTACTCTACCGTCGGCAGTGTTGCTCTCAATCTTTACTACTAATAAAAAGTGTCGAACCTTAGATACCATTTGACGCTCACGTTCTGTCAAAGGTTCCAATCCTATTCTGTTGCCATCACCAAAGTCAACCCCAGACACAATTGACCTCCAAGGTGACTTTTTACCATCCAAGCTTTTCTTGCAATATGAGCATATCGTTGCATAATACCTATTCTTCTCTCCTGGGACAATCTCCTCTCTGACAAACTCAGGGTGAAGATGGAGGTATACTGGATTACCTTCCTTGTCAAACATGTACTCAGGGAGATTGTCTTTCTCTTCTTCAAGTTCCTCGGGCTTCTTTGCTGGCCAGACGGAACGCAATCTCCACAACTCGACTTCCTTCGTATCACCGTTATCATTGCATGGTATACACAATGGCTCTCTCTCCATCAATCTTCTATGGTAGCCTTGTGTCCTCCTACTCCTTGGGCCTGTAAGCTTACACTTGTCTTGATTATCATTGGACTCGATACCACGGTCTCCGTTGCTGTCCTCTCCATGATCAATTTCTTCGACATCATTAGACTCGACAGGGTCTTCTTCGATCTCGATGTCTTCGTCTCCCTCTCTCAATCGCAACTTATTTATTAGTTCTTGATCCACTTCTACCTCCTGGTATGTACGCCTAGTACTACTGAACGCTTCACCACGGAGCCCCATTCCTTCGATCACGTCTTTATCACTCTCGTCATCTTTAGTATCACTGTTATCGATATGAAAAGTACGAACTCCACAACAGGAACACGTTGGAAGTGGTGCTTCACTGAGAGTACTGCCATTCCACGGGAAAGACGGTTTTGCGCCCCAAGACAACCCACGTCCCTGTGCTGCACAATACCTTGATATAAGAAGTGCTTTTTCTTTGGGGCTAATTTTATGTGAAGCAATAAAACGACCTACGTCACGTAAGCAATGTCCGACACAAATATCTACCTTACTATAAATCGATTTGATTGAAAGAGTTTTTAGAACAGAAACAAAACATCAGATACTAAATGTCGTGTCTCGGCTTACCTTGATAATGAAGCTTAAGGACAAAGTAAGAAATACAGACATGAGAGAATGAAAAGCTAAAGATATCAAAGATCAATCTAAAATCTCACCATTAGGATCCTTCAACCTACGCAAAGTCTGCTCGCACCTAGCATTAAGCTCCTGATCGATGGAAGGTTGCTTTTCTGGTAGATCATACTTGGGGTAATCAACGTGGTCCGTATCCACATACATCTTGATAGTTTCATACTTGATCCAGTAGCGTACACCATCCCCATGACATTTAATCCCAAAGTACTTTTCTTCTTTGTCTGTATCATTAATGGAATCAATTTCACACCGCCATAATTTTGATTTGTCTTCCTCCTCACAGTCATTCCACCAATGCCCAGGCACAATCAGATGCAGTCCAATTAGAGTCTGGATCCACGGTATACTTATCTTTGTTCTAGATTCGTCTAAAGAGACCACATCAGTGGTAGCAAACCACTCCAATTCACATTCACACCTATTCATCTTCAGTTTACCCTAGGTAACTCCAACAGCTTTTTATTGTCCTTCTCCTCCGGTCATTTTAAGAATAAAAGCGGCCATTTGGCGACCAACCGGCAGAGGAGATTGCAAAATTTGACGCCGAGTAGTACTGCAAGATCATGGATACCACCTTCGTGACGCTCGTGACGCTTAATATCGTGACGCTCCGTGACGCATCGTAACGCTTCGTGACGTTTTCGTAACGCTCGACGCTTCGTAACGCATCGTGACGCTTTACTTGCTTTTTTGTTGGTATCTCGTGACGCTTCGTGACGCAACGTAACGCATACGTGACGCTCGTGACGCATCGTGACGCTAAGTAACGCTTCGTGACGCTCGTGACGCATACCGTAACGCTCGTGACGCAATCCATGATCTTGCTGGAGGCAAAACTCTCTAACAATGGTGTTGTTGATCGGCTTCTCCTTATTTATTAAGCCTCCTTGTGTTTCTAATGCAAGGGCTTAATAAGTGACGTCGAAATAATTACACTGATCAAATTAGTATGAACGTACATGAAAAATTTACAAAGTTAGCGTTGAGGCTCATTAATTTAATCTTTCACAGCTAAATATGATGTGTGTGCCAGCTAGTCTTAATTCCGTGTTGATGCTGCATATCACATGCGGTTATATCAAGTAAAGAATACACAGTATTACTTCTACAAGATAGTATATCATTCATTAAGTTCAAAATCAAAATAGATATTATATGTGGATAGTATTGTAGAGTACGACGATGCTCATAGAATGTTACGATGACGTTACAACAAAAAATCCTTAATTGATGGTGTTGTCGTCGGAAGGGTTACATTTGCTAAGTAATGTTGCTGTATGGCGTCACGACTTTGAGACGATTAATGATAAGAATGTTGCCATGTGGCACCGTTACTACATTGACGTAATTAATTATTATATCATGAAGGAGAATGACTGTCAGCTGATCATTAGTAATAATAATAAGAAGGAGTACTCAACTCCCGATGGCTGGGAAGTTTTTAGATTTCAAGTTAGTGAGGAGCATCGTATCAATCAAACATTCATGACTGTAAATGATTTCTTGGAGTATTGGTTGAAAGTTTATAACAGTCGTCAAGAGAGTAGTAGACTCGAACCAATGTATATGAAAAAACACACAAAGAATCAATCAGGAGAATGCCCAACCGGAGTCCAACAAGAAGCCTCTGAAAGATATCAAAAACTTAGCTACACGGATAAAGCAATATATAGAGCAATTGGAAAGGAGTATTTCAGAAAGAAGAAATAGTACATGTATGATAATTAAAATAATGGGTATTCAGTATAGATCTAGGTCCATACACCTAACACATGGATGAAACGATCAAATGAACCAGTGACGAGAATGCCCTCTACTCCTAAAGATAAGTTCAATGCCAGAATGAATTGGCAAAACAAAGCACTCATGTGAAGGTGATCTTTAAGATATGGTATTGTTATGGATTAGAATAAGAAGAGATGTATTGAAAGAATGAAAGAATAAGAGATAAGAAGAATGTTTTTGAGCTATTGTATCTTTCCGGTTGATTCTGGATGAATTCATTCGCATCGTTGAGAATATCCCCAAGGATGGTTTTGTGATTGCACATAACATGGAACATGAACATACTGTGTTGACGAACAGTTTCAGTCCTAGCCAGCGGATTGTATGGAATGCTGTCCCAAAGAGCGACACCCATTCTGTCCCGTTATTAAAATTCTTGCCAAAACAAGTCTTGATTAAATACTACCGCGGATCTAAGCTTCAGTGGAGAAAATGGGGGCTGGCGTTATCTGAACTGCATCGTAACATCTCACCCGATCCCGAAGCTCACACTTTGCTTGCCGACAATGCACATTTTGCATGT
>Ga0214477_100331_pt1 | contig 33602 bp, 26 predicted proteins | sample M1_20Mar14CPVII9_FD_165058 | JGI IMG/M metagenome (GOLD analysis project Ga0214477, IMG submission 165058) | Marine eukaryotic communities from Monterey Bay, California, United States - M1_20Mar14CPVII9sort6BwellC16 | ecosystem: Environmental > Aquatic > Marine > Unclassified | place: USA... | reverse complement strand
CTATTAGATCCATTGTACAAATGCCAGTGGGAAAGTTAACAACCACAAATCTAAATAGTCTATGTAATTCAATCCGTCATCATAGAAAGGGATCATCATTCAACAATTTAAGAGTACTAGAAAGAATACTATTGGAGCTTGATCATCCACAGAATTCGATTGATAACAAGGTTTATCTGAAGAAGATACATGTATTCTCACTGCTAACTGCTCTGTCTAAAGATGTAAAAGCTTTAAAACAGAAGGAAAGAAGAAAGTACAATAACCGGGATAAGCCGAGTAAGATTGGTCAGAGTGATGTACAACGCTTGGTCAATGTGGTTTCTCTACTGAGTAAACTCAGACATTGTGACAATATTGACCATCAATGCTATTCAAAGGATGTACCATCTTTTGCAACTATGATTGCATCCGAATTATCTCGAGTTGAGTCATCAGCTGTTAATGCTGCACTACTCTTCTTGAACATGGTCGATAAGGAAGAAGGATCATCAGATTATTGGGACCCTAGACTTATTGGAGCAGTGCTAGATGCCCTGGCTCGAGTGGGAAGAGCAGAAGATGCACAAAACTTGTTGGAGCAAGCAATAGGGGTATGTATATCCAGCGTCAACTCCAAAGTAAATAGTACAGAAGTTGCTGATATCACTAGTACCAAACGCTTGGACATTGCATATGCTAGTCCTTGTTATGACGCTCTATTGAGGGCATATTCAAAGAAGGCAGAGTATCAGAATACAAAAACAAAGTCACAATCATCATACCGCAACATACCAATATCAGCGATATCATCTCTATCTCAAGCGAGGCATATTCTCTTAAACCATCTGCCAACACAACCAGAATTAACAATTACAAACAAGACATGCACAGCCGTTTTACAGGGATACGCAACTTTGGGCCTTGGCTCTGATGCAAACCAGTTATTGAATGAGATCGAGGCGTTGCATCTATCTCCATTATATTCAAAGCAATCATTAGATTCGCTATCTTTCACGTCAGGGACTCCATCTTCATCTTTAGATGTAATTGCATACAATACCGTTTTACATGCCTACAGTCAATCTCTACAAAGTTTTGAAGGTGTAAATAGTGCAGAGAAGTTGTTTCTGGCAATGAAAGACCAAACACTGCTGAACATATCTATAGGTGAATCTTCCGTTGCCATCCTTCCGCCTCAACCTGATTTTATAAGTTATTCCTCAATGTTGAATTGTTATTGTAAACATGATAGAGTGAAGAATGCAGAGGCACTGCTTAATGAAATGTGTATGCAAAAGATGCAACCAAATGCAGCTTGTTATCTTCCAATCATTACTAGTTTAGAGAAGGCTAGTGATAATGATGTGCCCGAGAGGCTGATGGAACTAATGGAAAGTAGTGACAAGTCACTTCCAAGACCCAATCGGGCAATATATAGCGCTGCACTGAGATGCTTGAGAAGACATGGAAGGGGAGAATTAGCAGAGATCATACTGGATCGGTATCAAAAGGCTCTCCCTAATAGTGGGCCCGATATTCATTCACATCTTATGGTAATGAAAGCTTGGGAAAGAACCAGATCAAAAGAAGATCGACTTGAAGCCGCCGAACGAGCAGAAATCTTCTTTGACGGCATGCAAAAGAAGGTAACACCGTCCCTCCTTCCCAAAGATGTCAATGCATACAACATACTGCTTAACTGTTACGCTAGAGCAGGACTTCACGAGAAAGTTGAAAAGCAAATCACAGATATGGAGGAATCATTCAATGTCAAGCCAAATAACAATTCATACAGTATGTTAATCAAAGCCTTGTCCAATTCAGATAGCAAGTATGCCGTCACATTTGCGTGGGAAGTATTATATCGTTTAGGATATCCAAGAACGGTAAAAGAAGGAGAGGTTAAAAAGGTACCTGATTTTAATGTATCAGTCGACAATCTTAACTCAATGTTAAAGTTATTTGCGAAACGAGGAATGGCATCAGATGCGGAAGCGTTGTTAAAGGACATGGATGATATGAAGATGGATGATATACTGACAGAATCACCAAATATAAGGTCTTATGAATCTGTGCTTGAGGCACTTGGGAAATGTGAAGATATTGATGCACCAGCTAGGGCGGAAGCTCTCATTACTCGTCTTGAAGTAAAAGCGGAGCTTGGCGGTGATCTTCAACCAAGTCTATTAGCCTACAATAGTCTGCTTAACATATACGGTAACGCCGGTAGTGTTGGAAAGGCAGAGAGACTATTAGAAAAATTGGATGGTGCAGATGCTTACTCCGTTGCCAGTACCATCAAAGCCATTACCAACTCTGGCAAAAGCCAATTAGGCTCAATCTCCCTTGCAAAGTCGTTAGCCGACGAGTTGAAATTTGGCAATAACGAGATTATATATGCAAATAGATTGAAGCTACTTGCTAAGTTTGGGCTTGGGAACGAAGCCGAGGAGCTGTTAGAACGGATGAAAGATCATGAACTTTCGCCATCCATCATTCATTACACATCGGCTTTAAATGCTTGGGCTAAGAGCAAAGAAGATGACTCATTATCCAGAGCGGAGTCACTATTCAAGACAATGGAATCTAAGTTTGACTTAGATTTGGTAGCATGCCACGGACTCCTACTCAACTATTCAACAAGAGGAAAGGCCAAAAAGGCTCGTCTTTTGTTGCAACAAATCCTTCACTCTTCTTTAGAGCCTACACGATCTACTTTTACGATGGTAATCGATTCGTATGCTCGATCAAAGGCCCCAAACGCTGGTCAGAAGGCAGAAGAGCTACTAAATCAAATGATTGAACTGCATGCAGCAGGAAACCGAGGTGTCGAGCCTGACAATGTGACCTATGCCAGTGTGATCAGAGCAATGAAGGGGAAGAAGAAGATAAAAGATCTCGAAAGCTTTGATAAGATATCGCTAATGCAAAGTCTACAGTTAGAGTCGTGGCCATTTGAGGAAGCTTTGATATAACATTTAGAGAAGTTGATTACTACTACTCTTGTTTCAATGAGCAGCAACTGCACCCATAGCTCTACTATTTGCTGTGCTACCTTCACCCTGTGCTTCAGTCAACTTCATGAAACGCTTCACATCTCTTGATCGAATATAACATCCATCAGGTGTACGAAGCATCGCCTCTTGAAAAGGTAAAGGCCAGTACTCAATAGATAGACAAACGACTAACTTTCCACAAGGAATTGTCCGTGGTGGTGGACGTAAAGCTTGTGAATGATTTCGGGGTGGGAATACTGGCGCTCCTGTAACAAAGGTAACTCGATAAAGGCATGGGAAATGTGGTGATGATGTTGCACTTGAGAGTTGTCCCTGATCATCTTGGTTTGTGGATGTTGCAATATCTTTGGGCTTTTCCCATGAACTCTTTCCGAGCTCTCTGTTGAAGTAATAAGTCTTTCCACTAGTGCCATCGACGTGCTGAGTCCATCCCGATGGAAGAGTGTCATCAGAGGAAGATGTTGACTTTGACTGTTGCTTGGATTGTGTTGTGGCACTAGTTGTAGATCTAACAGCGGTAGACTGATCGTCAGATTGTTGCTCTTGTGATACATCACCCTGTGTTGTAGATGCATCTGGTTGATTTGCATTGTCTGCCGACGGAGCATCACCATTTACATCTTCAGTCACATCTGCAAGAAGATCATCTCCAGTTCTCCCTTCTTCTCTTTGAGCAGCCGCCTCGTCAGCCAGTGCTGCCGCCATCTCACGGGCCTTTTGTTTCTTGATACGTGCTTCATTAGCGGCAATATCTGCTCGGCATGTGGGACAAGTCTGCTGCTGCACTAGCCATTCCCTCAAACAATGTGCATGGAAAGCATGGCCACAACCAGGAAGTTTCTTACACCCTCCTGACAAGTCCATCTGATCACGACAAATAATACAGGTATGTCCTAACCGATCAAGCTCCTCTTCATCTTTGATAGACTCAAATCGTTTATCCATATTGTGTGTTAGACGACGGTATGTGTTGAAGGCGATCCCTTTCTATGATGACGGATTGAATTACATAGACTATTTAGATTTGTGGTTGTTAACTTTCCCACTGGCATTTGTACAATGGATCTAATAGTTGGTTTTGGTTGTTGCTTCTTTGTATTGGGTATTGATTTCTTTTCCTTTGTTGTTGATACTACTGCTTTACGAGATGATGTACCTTTACTTGTAGGAGGAGATGATGTTCCTTCCTCTTTAACTGATGGGCGATTCACCAGTCTTCGCTCTTTATGTAGTGATTGCAGCTCTTCTATACTATCATTTATATCCAATTGCAATACAATTCTATGATATCGCTTTATCCTACTTGGACTTCTTTCAAATACAAACGAGGAAACTGATACTACTGAGACCAATGAATAAATTATCATGAGAAATAGTATTTGTCTTTGATATTGTGATGAGCACTCGCGCATACAGCGCCTCATATTTGAGTAATGATGGTACCTAATAATAAAGATCATTGTATCTAATACATGCAGTCACTGCATTCCTTTTAGTATATATATATAATCTTAGATGGTTAGATCAACCTATGTCACCACAGAAAAATGAGCATTACAAGGATACCTTAGTAGGTATGGTACGATATAAGGTGGGCACATGTTGATAAAAAATGCGACTAACGACTACCAGACGACTACTCTTACTATTTGCATTCCATACATACTCAAATGTTACTGACTAAGCAAGATAATGAGGGGAGGATAATAAGTCGTTTGAAATGGTTAAGTGAGAAGTGTAACATAAACATAAACATATTGACCTCATGAGAGAGAAGTCGTGATTTATATCTGTGTATATCAAAAACGAATTAGCTTATATTCAGAGATAATCTAAATACCATATATTGTGCATGAAGAAATATTATGGAGATGATCTCAAAGCTCTGGAACAAAGTCACATGTTAGTAGATGCTCACGAATCCAATAACAATAATAGCAAGAGCTGATGTGAATGATCGGATAGCTGCTGATGACGCTTCCTCATCAAGAGTAGAAGCAGCATCCTTTTCAAACAAATCACCATCGTCCTCGGGTGGCAAAAGAACAGAATCAATCACATGGATGACACCATTACAAGCTTGGACGTCAGCGATGATTACATTGGATTCATTGACTTTCACACCATCGTCAAGATTAATCTCAACATCAGCTCCATTAATAGTTGGCACGGGACCGTTGGTTAGGTCACCACTTTCAACCTTACCAGCAACGACATGGTAAGTGAGGATGCTTGTCAGGGTAGGAATGTCTTCTAATAGTCCCTCGACGGTTCCCTCGGGAAGGGCAGCAAAGGCATCATCGGTGGGGGCTGATTGTATATGAGGATCGAGAGAAAATATATGTACATGAGTGACACATGATATGATCAAAATACAGTAGCCTCAATAATATATCACTTACCAAACACAGTGAAGGGTCCATCGCCTGATAGAGTTTCAACCAGATCAGCGGCAGTTACAGCAGCGACGAGAGTTTCAAACGATCCATTGCCCACGGCTACATCAACAATTGTTCCTAAATCACAAGCTTCTGGTTCGGGTGCAGACTCAGGTGTTGGGGGGATGAGCACGGCATCGATGACGTGGATAACCCCATTACAAGCCTGTACATCAGGAATGATAACATTGGAATCGTTAACTCTAACACTGCCATCATCATCTACGGAAACATCAACATCAGCACCGTTAACTGTGGTAACAGGACCTGTTGATAGGTCACCACTTTCAACCTTGCCTGAAACTACATGATATGTAAGAATGCTTGTCAATGCAGGAATGTCTTCTAGGAGACCCTCAACTGTACCCTCGGGAAGGTCAGCGAAGGCATCATCAGTAGGGGCTATAAGTAGAGGGCCGAGGGAGAGAGGACAGAAATATGAACACGAGAACAGATGAAAGATATGAATATAAAGATTTGGTTTCCCACAAAAGACTTGTGTATCCGATCAACAATCAAATATCAACTAGAGCACTTACCAAATACAGTGAAGGGTCCGTCGCCAGAAAGGGTACCAACCAGATCAGCGGCAGTTACGGCAGCGACGAGAGTTTCAAACGATCCATTGCCCACGGCTACATCCACAATTGTTCCTAAATCACAAGCTTCTGGTTCGGGTGCAGACTCAGGTGTTGGGGGGATGAGCACGGCATCGATGACGTGGATAACACCATTACAAGCCTGTACATCAGGAATGATAACATTGGAATCATTGACTTTCACACCATCGTCAAGATTAATCTCAACATCAGCTCCATTAACAGTTGGCACGGGTCCATTAGTTAGATCACCACTTTCAACCTTGCCTGAAACTACATGATATGTTAAAATACTTGTCAGGGTAGGAATGTCTTCTAATAGTCCCTCGACGGTTCCCTCGGGAAGGTCGGCGAAGGCATCATCAGTGGGGGCTGTTTGTTTATACGAGGAAAAGTCAAAATGAAATGAGTGACCAGATGATACGAACTAAATACAGTAGCCAGACACACTTACCAAACACAGTAAAGGGTCCATCGCCTGATAGAGTTTCAACCAGATCAGCGGCAGTTACAGCAGCGACGAGAGTTTCAAACGATCCATTGCCCACGGCTACATCAACAATTGTTCCTAAATCACAAGCTTCTGGTTCGGGTGAAGCCTCGGGTGTTGGGGGGATGAGCACGGCATCAATGACGTGGATAACACCATTACAAGCCTGTACATCAGGAATGATAACATTGGAATCATTGACTTTCACACCATCGTCAAGATTAACCTCAACATCAGCTCCATTAACAGTTGCCACGGGACCGTTGGTTAGGTCACCACTTTCAACCTTACCAGCAACGACATGGTAAGTGAGGATGCTTGTCAATGCAGGAATGTCTTCTAATAGTCCCTCGACGGTTCCCTCGGGAAGTGCAGCAAAGGCATCATCAGTGGGGGCTGTGTGTATATGAGGATCGAGAGAGAATATAGTACATGAGTGACACATGATATGATCAAAATACGGCATCTATCAATCATATGAGTAGCACTTACCAAACACAGTAAAGGGTCCGTCGCCAGAAAGGGTGCCAACCAGATCAGTGGCAGTTACGGCAGCGACGAGAGTTTCAAACGATCCATTGCCCACGGCTACATCAACAATCGTACCCAAATCACATTCCTCATCTGATTCTGATGACATAGCCATGTCCATGGGAGGGAGAAGAACGGAATCAATCACATGGATGATACCATTCTTTGCAATGATATCAGCTTGAGTAACAGTAGCATCATTGACCTTGACCTTGACTCCTGATACATCAATTGAAACAGACTTTCCGTTGAGGGTTTCGACATCACCCGATGATAAACCAGAGCTAGCGGCATTGGCTGGCACAACGTGGTATAACAAAATTTCCTTAAGTTGTTCAATGTTCTCAGGCTGGAGCAGATTCTCAACAGTTCCATCGGGCAGTGCGTCGAATGCCTCATTGCTTGGTGCTTTGTGTGGTAAATGATTATGTATAAAAGGTATATATGATGAGAGTGACACATGATATGAGCAAAACTAGGTATCATAAACTCATTCCTGAATAGTACTTACCAAAGACAGTCAATGGTCCATCACCTCTGAGGGCATCTACTAACCCAGCAACATTGAGTGCAGCAACTAATGTGCTGAATTTGTCATGACTACCCGAAGCAACAATATCAACAATATCATTGGAGATACTTTTGGGAGTCAGAACAGTATCAATACCGTGAATAACACCATTAGATGCTTCGATATCATACAGATGTTCTTCGACGAGGACACGGGAATTTTCATTTACACGGATAGGATGTGTATTGATTAGAATGTCTTCTCCATTGACAGTAGTCACATATGTATGGTCCACAAGGTCAGTAGAAAGGACTTTATTAGGAAGTGTATGATAGAGCAGTACATCTTGCAATTGAGGTTGCCAAGTCGGATCGAGTAGCTTATCCAAAAGCTCAGTTGGTAGATGAGCAAATGCTGATATGATACATAAATGTTTAGTATAATAGATGCATATAATTAATATTATATCATATAGTATGATATAGTACTCACCATCATTTCTTGGAGCAAATACTGTGAAGTCGCCATCATTTGATAAAGATAAAGTATCGGTAAGGCCAGCGGCATCGACGGCGGCAACGAGAGTACTGAATTCGTCGGTACTCTTTGCAATACCATAGATGCTGGTATCACCGCCAGCATAAGTAGATTGGACGGAAAACGCCGCTGCAATGGCGAGAGCTTTAATTATCATGATCGATGATGATTATTGATGTGATATATGTTGTGGAGATGATAATCGAAATTATGAGACTACATCGACACTATTTCACAGTATTTCACAACCAGTAGTACGTGTTTTCCTTTGGCACGATTATTTCTGATTCATTGCTGTCTACATATTCGATTTGTGATGTTGGCAACGTCATCGCTGATTCATTGCTGTCTACATATTCGTCATCGTTCGTCACCAATAACTCGTCAAGTAAGAGTCAAATGTCGAATGTCCTCTCACCTCTCTCACAAAAAGATACCATTTGGTATCCTTTGGGTTGAGTTCGGTACTGATTAGACCCTCTGCTCGGGCAGGTGCAGTTTACCCGGTGTTCGGAGAGTTTAGTAGCACTCAAATAGTAGTCGTCGTGTATGAATCAATAGGGTTCATGTTCAATATAATAAAAGGTATTGCAATATATTGGTGGTGGTCCTGTTCTACGCCAATTACTCGCCAAATTTTATGCGAGTGTTTGCTGTTTGCCCTAAGTTTGCTTCTTATCCATACCTTTCTCTTTTTGTGGATGTTTAGTAGCTCTCCTTCTCTATCATATGTATAAGGATTATGGACGAGCGTCAGACTAAGATCATCACTATTATACCGAGAGTTACGGCTTCTGTCTCCTTGGCATGCTCTCTCGTAAGTTATTTCATTTTTCTTTGCAAATATCGACATTATGATTGATTGTTCTTTGGTGTATTATACCAAATCACTTTGCAATACTAACCTTTTTCATATAATATATCATCATATTATAGTTCATTCTACTCGATGTTTCTGGGATGTTAGCACGTGTATTCTCACAAGGTAACAAATGGATATCACACAAATCAAAACTAGATCGAGTTCAACCTCGGCTGGTGTTTGCCATGTCTTTTGCAGACTTCATTGCTTCATTGATGCTTGTATTAGGTGATGTTGTATTCCCTCCTGAATATGGTGGTAAGGGCAATATAGCAACATGCAACACAGGAGGTTGGTTGATACAAATGGTACCGGTGGCAGCAATGTATAACGCAGCGTTAAGTTTATACTACGTCTTGACTGTCAGCTATCAGAAGAATGAACAATCAATGAAAAAGTTCGAGAAATGGGCACATGCAACAATCTTCTTCTTCTGGATTGCAACAGGAATTGCAGGGGTTATACTTGGCCTATTCAATCCTGCATTATTTGACTGCTGGATATTTGATGAACCTGCCTTTTGTTCAGAAATACCGGGCTTAGAATGCAATCGACCATACTACGGTGTCAGCTATGTTGCTGCTCAATACTATCTATATTATATTTGGATATACGCTGCATTTGTGATATGTGCAGTTGCAATGTTTATGGTTTACAAGACTGTTTATAATCAAGAGAAGAAGATGACAAAGTATGGTAAATCAACAACAGCATCCTCGCAACAGGGAAGATCAGAAGTGGGAGAAAAAGGTATTGAAGCATCTTCTTCATCAACTATAGGACCTCTTACACGAAGTAGTGTCGAAGCAAAAGATACAACTAATACAAAGGATCAATTCAAGCGCTCTCGCCGAGTTGCAAGTCAAGGAATCTTTTATGTTGGGTGAGTTTGTGTATATGATATGTGAGTTGAGATGTACAGAGTCTAACCATTTTCTTCTCTATAGAGCGTTTTACATCACTTGGTTTATACCTACAATGTGAGTTGCTACTGTCTTATGTACTCTTTTGATGACTTACACACGACAACTAACATCCACTACCATGTATACGCACACATCAGAAATCAAATATATGCAAACGTGACGGGAGCGCTTAGTCCATTTCCTTTGTTTTGTCTAGCGATGTTTTTCATTCCACTTCAAGGATTCTTCAACTTTATGGTGTATATGAGGCCACGCTTTGTACGTAAAAAGACTGGTAGGTCTCAATCAAGTGCCAAATCTGATGCCTACTTGCCTCCACTGGATCGCTTAAAGAGGACTCTACGACGGGGCACATCTACAGATGAAAGTCCAGTTTCGGAAATACCAGTAACAACTTCAATAGCTGACAATAATATCAATACAAAAGATGTGAACTTGAGCAATGAGGAAGAGACTAAAGAAGAGGAAGCTTAAAGAGGAAGCTTAGAGAGGAAGATTAGGATATAAAGATTTCCTAAGTCATTAGGGGTATATTTAACCTTTACCGACAACATAAGTATGTCTTTGCTCATGATGTACATATAAATGCAGACAAAACAAGTAAGAGTCCGGTAGGTAGCTAATACAATCGCTCTTCTCCCACAGGATACCATGCAGGATACCTCATGCAAAAAGATATTTTTTCAACAACAACTTCTCTTGATTGACAAAAATTGACAACATATGCGTTCTTAGCTACCAACAATCCGAGCACCGAACAGAACCATTAGATGATATCAACAACAGCATAATCTACTGAAGAAATGATTAGGCATCATCTTTATTACAATCGTCATTATCGACATATCAATTTTTTACTACTCTCCATTATTCTTCTATCAATGCAAATTGCATTGTCATTTGCAGTACAGCATAGTTTAGCATACATACAACCTAAAGGAAGTAACATATCAAAACCATTACGAGCTTGGATGTGTTCCGGAAAGAGTAATAAGCAGTTGGTTGACAATCTAGCAGCGGTAAGTTTACACATTGAATGTGTGGTTAAGATATTATGTACACATGATATGTATATCTTTTTATGCTTATGCAAACTCATGTGCATGTTTTGCATATCTTACACATGTACAATGTTTCTTTTACATAATGTGCTGACTTACAAACATTTATAGGCCGGTATTGTCAAGTCACCAATTAACAAAAAAGCTCTACTTGCAGTTGATCGACGGAACTATGTACTAAATACAGACTATGCTTACGAGGATAGTCCACAACCCATTGGTTACCATGCTACAATATCTGCTCCACACATGCATGCTCATGTCTTAGAAGATCTACTACCACCATTGATTCAGGCTTCAAAGAATGATCCAACAAAAGCACTAAAGTTATTGGATGTAGGATGCGGAAGTGGGTATTTAACAGCAGTCTTTGGAAGAATGTTAGAACTTGTAAAAGGAAAAGGGAAAGTATTTGGTATAGATGTCATCCCAGAGCTTGTTGCCATGAGTCTAAACAATATACAAAAAGAAGATGGAGATCTATTCGAGTCCAATACTGTGGAAGTCATGGTAGGAGATGGTTGGAAGGGTTACCCAGCCGAAGCTCCGTACAATGCAATACATGTCGGTGCAGCTGCTGCTACTTTTCCTAAAGATCTCTTGAACCAACTCTGTCTTGGTGGAGTTATGGTTATACCTGTAGGTCCTGACGGAGGAATACAACACTTGTATCGAGTGGAAAGAGGTGGAGATAGAGGAGAAGTTGTTGGTGAGAGGAATAATGATCATTCAAAAGGATTTGTTGAAGATGATTTTGAGATTCAAAAGCTATTGGGAGTTCGATATGTTCCCCTCGTTCAGTCCATATAGTTGGGTTGTTATCTTGTTGCAAAAGAATGTATTTTATTGAATGATACTACTAGGTTAGACTGATGCTAGATACTACTTAGGTTAGATTGATTGTACATCCTATTTTATTGTCTTATCAATGTATCGAGCCACAGTGTGGCATGTTCAACCTCTTCTAAAGTGTGATGTGTCGGTTCAGTTTTAGTTGTCCTTGCTTTCTTTAATGGTCGAACACAAAGATCTTCATTTGGTATTGTCTTTGGTGGTTCAATCTCTACTATTTCAAGCCGTGTTGGAATGGCTGATGCCGATTCTGAGATTGTCAAAACATCAAAACAAACCAAGTTCAATGTGTCGTTGGTCACTTTGGCTGACAGAGCAAATAGTTCTCCTTGTAGCTGGGATATTCGCTTTGTCTCGCCATCTCCTTCTTTCACTACTTTTTCAACAATAGTCTGGCGTAGAAGTACACTCAGTGGTGGAATACGAAGCAAACTCGAATTAGAACTACTGTCAATGATACCTCCAGCTACGTCTACTACCGGATCAATACCGCCAGCAATCTTCAACCCTATTGTTCCTACACCAAACACTGACGCTATGCCAGAACAAGTTATCAGTGATGCTCTAACATCATGACATGTTTGGTTGATTGATTTTTCACGCAATGATACTGATTGTGCATCAATATCATTCCAAAGACCACCAACGCCACACTTACGGCCTAATGTATCCATTGATCTTGACAGAGCATCAAAGGCATCACGAACGATACGACCAGTTGACTCTCGTGAGGCAATATCGGCTACTCCTCGCTTAATAGTTCCGCCACTTCTGGCAAAAGCAGATGCCATTGAGGCATTACGCAATGATTGTACATCACTTGAGGATGGGTCATTACACGCCAATAGGCGTAGTAGAGATGCTGGTCGAGGAAAGATGGGTAGAAACCTACCAGATCTAGAATCACATGCCAATCTGAAGAGTACAGTTGGCGTCCGTCTATCTTTGGCTGTTGTCTTTGATGAAGTTGGGTAGGTTATGACCGCTGCAACTGAAATCGTACCACATTCAACCTCTAGATGAATCCACCCTGGTAGTTTATTAATCTTTTGTTTGTTCAATGATGTCACTACTGCCTGACATCTTCGATCAGCGCACAATACTGTCGCGGCCAGTAGAGCATCACTCATTGATAGTTGGAATGAATCTTGTATTGATGATAATAACTTGTCAGCATTTCGTTTCATATGATGACTAATGGCAGTGGTGGTGTCGTCGTCGTTTTCATAACCTGATCCACCACTGAGTGAGACCACTAGCCCAACAGTCGGGACAGCGCGGATACAGAGCGACAATCGCTTATTACCTCGATTATCTGACTTTGGTAAGAAGTTGTCATCTTGTCGTTGATTTGGAGTATTCGTTGATACATTAGAGCTCATTTCATCAGTCTTACAATCTGATAGATCACCCACTCTTGGTGAACCATATCGATCATCACATGACCAGAAGTGTACAGCCATTACAGCTATAGGAGCTGGCTCGTCATCATTTGTCTTTCCTTCTTCACTATTACCAGTAAAAAAGTGCACTGGTGAGACCTGGATACATTCATTCGTATGTCCTCCTCGAGCAGATGATGATTTACCACCAGTACTACTCGATCCACCCCATGCTCCTCGCCGTAATGCCTCAGCTTGAGATGATAATATTTCCATTTGAAGTGATAATGCGAATGCATGTGCAACCTCAAACAATCGATAAAGTGGCCGGGGTACAACTGGCGTTTGTTTCTTTTCATCACTCATGGACACAGTTCCATTACTACCAGTAGCCTCAGCTTCTTCATTCATCTTACGACAAACAGCCTCCTCAACAATCATACAACGTTCACCAATTCTATGCAAATCAAACATTTGCTTCTTATTCAATACTAATTGATGATCCGATTCACCTGTTTTAGGTGAACAATTTACATGTATTGATAGTAGTTTCCATGATGCCGTGGACGGGTCTTCATTTAATACTGATAACTTTGCCTCTATTGGATATTGTTGTAGTTTTGTATTTGTAGTATCATCGTCTGCTGCCACTGATTGCTGACGTAAGGCCTCAGCAGTGGATACTGTACGAGGTGTACTATAGGTAAGCCGGATAGATCCACCACCTTTCCCTAGAATAACACGCCATGGTAACTTGTGTGAGTGTTTATCTCCACTTTTACATGCACCAACTTCACCCAATACCAACTTTCGTCGTACTGCCGATGCTAATCTTGCTTGTAACTCTGATGTCGAATATGCTCTTTCGTTAGATGTTTCATACCTGTCTACGGCAAGTGCAACATCTGTTGGAAAATCTGGCCATCGTCCTCCACCACCTTCTCCAACTTTTGTTGTATCAATCTCCATATCATCACCACCATTCTTAACTCCACTCTCATTTGCAGCAGGAGTACTCAAGACACATAATGCACCCAACACATCATGACAATGACTCCGTGCCTTCCATAACCCGTCATGATGAAAGTATAATGCATCTTGTGCCTCGTCCTGTGATACCCAACCACTCTTAACATATTGTAATGCATCACTTGATACTTGTACTGTTGCACCTAATCGTGGTGGCGGATCGAATATCTTTACTCCTGTTGATGTTGTTGATGGTGACTCGGTAAATAGAGATGAAGTATGATTATTCTTCAAGGCATTTTGTTGTAATATAGCCGAATGAGATTTGGGTAATGAACTAGCAGTTAGGGCATAGACATGTGCTATAGACTTGGTATGTTGAACTATCCGTCTTGTTAATTCATGTCGACGTTGGGCGAATGATAAGTTTGACATGCGCTGTTTCCGTGTTTCAAGTATTGAATCATTCGGGTTTGATGGGTTTGTGTTAGTTGTATTAGTAGTTGTGTTATTGGTTGAAGAATCATTAACACCCAAGGCAGCTGCTGTGAGTTTCTCTTCAACAGATGCTACTGCATTTTCACCAGCACTAGTAGTAGCTGTACTACTACTATTATTAGCACCTGCTGTATTTGATGTGTTATCTCCTTCTCCACCTCCAGTAGTATTGTTTGCAGTGGCATTACTATTAGCCACGGATACAATTTTGATATCAGAATGCACTAGATTATATATATCTTGATATAAATCATCAGTAGCGGCATTAACTACTGTGGATAAAGGCGCGGTTGCCAAGGCGCCAGTCTCTGTAAGAGAAAGAGGCAGCGGTGGTTTACCCCGAGGTGGCTTTGATATATCCTGCTTTACCATCAGTTTGGTTTGTAGTTACTGAATTATTTCCACCACACAAATTGAGAGGGAGTTAATTAACGACCGCCGTGATATTGCAATTATCTGATCACACCAAATGAGAGAATGTTAATAAAGATTGATTTACTGACAGTATTGCCTGTATAAGAACTTGATATGCAGCGGGGTTCTATCACATTGATTGCTGGCCTATCGATTATCGATTACTCAAATATTATGAGAGTATACATGGGCTATTTATAGAGTACAGCGCGAGTACAATACATATCTTTCTTCCGCTGCTGTACTTTTCACTTTCACTTGTCTGGTCCTAATGCTTTACGATCAGCGGTCATGGATTGATAGTATATCTCGGCTCGTTGCATAATACTAAAGTTAATCAACACAAAGAACAAACATAAAATATCAATACTTAGATAGAATCTCAACACAAACTTTACTTGGACTAAATCTCAATACAAACTTTTCCAGTAAATATCTTCTTACAACTACTAATGATTATGATTCGACAGCAGCAACGATGTTGTTTGCGGTTATTGTGTACTAATAGTGGATCTACTACATTCATCGGCGGCAGTAGTATTAGTAATAGTAGAACAACAAACAATCATCTATCAATATCATCATTCTCATCCATGAGTAACAAAGTAAAGAAGTCAGATGATGGCCATTTTAGAGTTGTCGGGAGTTCCTCTGCTGGACTTCCCGACTTTATTGAACATTGGAATAGAAATTTATTTAAACAAGTTGGCTATGGGTTAGTTGCAATGTCGGCTTTATCCCTCCCATTAGTTGGCGATATCATTCTATCTTCTGGTCTTGCAATTGGTAGTGGTGGTTATTGGTACCTAGGAATACAGGATATCAATTCAAAGCAGAGTATTAGACGTAACTTTCCCGTTTTGGGAAGAGTTAGATATATACTGGAATCGATCAGACCAGAGATTCGTCAGTACTTTATTGAGGGAGATGAGGAGACTGTGCCTTTTAGCCGGATGCATCGAAGTATCGTGTATAAACGAGCTAGAGGTATTTCTTCAACCATGCCGTTCGGTACCAAACGAGATACGTTATCTCCCGGTTATGAATGGGTTAATCATTCCATGTACCCCACCAAGTTAGGAGAACAAAGAGTCATGATTGGAGCTAATAATCCATTGGTAAAGCAACCGTACAGCTCCTCGTTATTAAACATTAGTGCCATGAGCTATGGTGCCTTGTCGGATAGAGCAATACTAGCATTATCAGCAGGCGCCAAGCTAGGTGAATTTTCACATAACACAGGTGAAGGAAGTATTTCAATGTTTCACCTTGAAGGAGGAGCAGATCTTGTCTGGAACATTGGAACTGCTTACTTTGGTTGTGGGTCATTTGGTGAGAATGAAGAAAGGGTATTCGATCCGGAGTTATTCAAGGAGAATGCAAAACATGTCAAAATGATTGAGATTAAGCTGTCTCAAGGAGCTAAGCCTGTACATGGGGGCATGCTACCTAAAGAAAAGATTACACCTTTGATTGCAGAAGCAAGGAATCTACCATGGCCAGTAGAACAAGATTGTAACTCACCTCCTAGACATAATGCATTCTCGACACCTCAAGAAATGTGTGCTTTCATTGCCGAGTTGAGAGAACTGTCGGGTGGTAAGCCCGTTGGTATTAAATTGTGTATTGGACAGCCAGAGTAAGTACTTTTTCTACATTGCTGCAATCTAACCGAATTTATACACTCACTGCCCACACCTTGTTTTTCCTTTTAAACAATACAGGGAGTTCACTGCTTTGGTCCATGCTTTTATCGAAACAGGGCAACATCCTGACTTCATAACCGTCGATGGAGGAGAAGGTGGCACTGGAGCAGCTCCACCTGAGTTTAGCAACTCGATCGGTACTCCATTAGTAGAAGGACTAAGCTTCGCCCATGCAGTCTTAGTAGGAGCTGGTTTTAGGGATCCAGTTGATAAGTCAAAGTCGAAGATTGCCCAAGCGGAAAGCATCTGACCGGTATGAACCTGTTTAAAAGCATGTGTTTAGGAGCAGATGTATGCAACTCGGCAAGAGCATTCTTGTTCAGTCTGGGCTGTATCCAAGCTTTGAAATGCAATACAAATACATGCCCGACAGGAATAACAACACAAAACCCAGATCTAGCGTTTGGTTTGGACCCTACAGAGAAACAAGTGCGCGTTGCAAACTACCATATGGAGACGGTCAAGGCTTGTGTCGAGGTAATGGAGGCTGCTGGTGTTAAATCATCTGCCGAGATTCACCCTGCTTTGCTTGTAAAGCGAATATCTATCGGTAAGTCTCGTGACTATAAAGAAATATATGATCACTTGCAAGTCAAGCCGGGTGAATTACTCGATATGAAAGGTCCTCGACGTCTTTTAGAGGCTTGGGATCTAAATGACGGTATTGTAAACAGAGTAGTGTAACACTGTATAGCTCACAAAATAACGCAATAAGCACTTCCAATCCAGTAGCTGTTAGAACCCTCAAGTGAAGGGCTATTTGCAATTTTTCACTTGGCAGGGAGGATACCTAGTATTCATGGTATCCTTTAATTTAGCATCACTCTGAGTGTTGTCATTGAGATTGAGGAGATGATTGATGATAAAGACTGTTGTTCCATACTACTCTGAAGAATGGCACATCAATTGAATAAACGAAGAGAAAATTCTTCTACAGGGGTGAGATTCAGCTATGAGGGAATTGGAATCATCATACCTATGCATTGCACTTTGAAAAAAACTCACATCATCCATATCTTTCTAAATCTCGTCTATCTTTATCACACAGACATGTGGGTATATCATCTTCGTCATATCGAACATATTCATTATCACGTATATGTTATGGGTATTTCTGCCTGACTATATTGTAGAAAGCATCACGTAAGTACAGCTGTGTATGCAAGTAGTTATGTCATTGCAATGCAAACTGATGCTGCATCTTCAACCTTTATTCAGAGATGAACCATATAGATATTACTACACAGCAAGAGAATCGGCAGGGTATATACCAGCCTACCTAGCATTGTTGTTTGTCTTTATACCAGTGTTGTACATGGGGTTGAATATAGTTTATCATGATTCGGATAACATTAAGTGGTGAACAATAAATGATACCATAGTTAATGAGAGCAAATTACAAACTAATCATACACAACAATAGATGGGTTCATTTGATGTAGTTTTTTACATGCAACATACTTGGGACTATATACATACAATCTATAGTAAAATAACCACTCGAAAAGCAAAGCTCCCCGGCACAGCCCAACAAATCCATGCCCTTCAATCGTTGAATAGACCAAATACAATTCACAGAAACAAATAGTGAACAACCCCCATTCGAATACTATACTCATTTCTTTCTCCTCTTTTTCTTTGTCTTTTCCACCTCGACTTCTTCTTCCTCTTCCTCCTCGCTCTCCTCGCCTTCTTCATCTTCATCAATCTCTTGCAGCATTGTGGGACAAGGTTGTTCATCCAATATACCACTGCAAAAGTAAATAATCTGCTTCCTACCAATCTCCATAGCTGCCCTTGGTCCCATGGCATAGGCCAATACCTTACCATCCTCACCGGCAAATGCACTATCTCCCGGTTCTTCAATCTTATCTCTCAAGATATAATCCAATGAAACAAACCTTTCAAGTAAAGCATCAATATCAGGTGTTTCTCCCACTCCACCCTCATCAATGGGAGTTCCCAATGACTTACGACCACCACTCTGTCGACTCTTTTTCTTCCCTTCTACACTGGGTGGTTCACTTGGGATGTTTTCATCCACACGGTGCAGCAGATTGTACAAATGATGTTCTGTAATCCACCTTGTCTTTTTACCTGCACCCTTCATCTGTCCAGAACGTACTTGTGCTGTACCCTTACAGAATGCAAATGCCAATATCATCATTAACACACCCTTATCTGCCATAGTTTCCACATGTTGTGAATGAATATTCGTTGAATGTGTACCATGATCATCATCGGCAATGTTATTAATCAAATATAATCGATTTTTAAATTTGGATGGTAAATCCTCCTCCATCTTCTCAGGGACACGACGTGCCTCAAATCCAAATACTTTCTTCAATCGATCATTAGCATCCTGAAGTAATGCACCACCTACACGTTCCTTCTTTAGATTCTCGCCCAATGCCTGAGTGATACATTTTGTCCTATCAATAGTTTCACCACCTAATGCCTTGAATAATAAAATACGTGATAAATCAGTGATAACCTGATTACGTGCTGTTGGGTTTAATGCATTGAGTTTCTTCCGTTCGGCACCCTTTTCAGCATCTATGAATTGTGATTGATCTGCATCTACCTGTGTTAATCCTAATTGTGTCTGTGTGTAATCAAAATTGTTGGTACTTGGTTGTTCATCATCTTCATCCTCGAGGATGAATGATGTTGTTGTTGGATTACCACGACCTAATCTTGGCATATTATTATGTTGCTTCTGCTGTTTGAGGAGTTGGATAATATGATATGTATCAGTATAGGTACTATATAAATATAAAATGCATCTGAAAGTTTACTCGGTACATGAACCATAAAAATAAAAATTATTAAACATAAATCCTGTGTCTTTTACATATCACCTCTAATGAACGCCAATCGACAACCGTTATAACTAGCCATATATTAAGCAATAAATTCAGATATGCGCACCTACTAATTAATCGTTTGTTACCAATATAAATGGTTAGTTATACCGCCACAATTCAAGTTGCTGAAAAATGACACACAAAAAACTTGCTAGGATACCTACACCACCAAGCAAAGGTCGACTTGAAATACAGGAAGGATGGTATTGTTGCTTATATGCTTCGTCATTGTCATTGATCAATAGCTGCTTTTACTGTAAATGATGTATAATAAGCAAATAGGATGGTCTTATCTTAGGGTAAGTCGTATCAGGTCGTATCACTTATCATTTATTAGCATTCATAATCGCCTCATATACTTGAACTGCTTGCTTCACAGCCTTGGCATTGTGTACTCTTAGTATGTTGCAATCTTCATTCTTCCCACTATCACTTCTGCTCTGCTTTATTGAAGCCAGACATGCAGCTATAGTTCCATAATCTCTCTGTTCTGGATCTGTCTCACCAGTAATCTTACCAATGAAACCCTTTCTACTTGGACCGTACAAGAATGGTAGATTGGCACATGATGATCTCAATGTGTCTACACCTTTCATCAATGACAAGTTGCCATCTAAATCCTTGGCAAAGCCAATACCTGGATCAACAACTTGAAGCCATCGTGGTATGCCCGCCGCCTCTGCCGCAGCAGATCGTTGCATAAGTTCTCTAGCCACAACTGACACTACTCCACTCTCATCATCAGTTGTAGAGCCACTACTACTGTCCACCTTAGTGTAATTGGTCAATGATTGCATAGTCTTGGGATTGCCTCTCATGTGCATAATAATCATTGGAACCCCCATTGAAGCTACACACGATAACATCTCTGGATCATGAGTACCACCCGACACATCATTGACAATGTCTGCACCTGCCTCGATTGCTGCTCGAGCCACTACAGCATGTCGTGTATCGATTGATATGGGAATATCAGAACCTTCTTCTCGTATCTGTCTAATGACTGGTATGACACGTTCAAGTTCTTCTTTGATAGCTACTTCTTCAGCTCCTGGACGTGTTGATTCACCACCCACGTCTATAATACCTGCACCATCTTTGACCAATTGAAGTGCCTGTGATGCTGCCAATTCAGATGAGTTAGAAAGCTTTCCACCATCACTAAAACTATCTGGTGTGACGTTGAGTATTCCCATGATTATTGTTTCGTTGAAGAGTAGCATTCGACCTCTTGGTAGTGGTAGCACTCTCATTGCCTCGTCTTCTACATTAGTAGTTGAACTATTGTGTTGTCGTTTGAGCAATGAGTCAAGTAATTCAGACATGGTCTTATTTGATATTGGATGTATAATCTTATCATTATCACTTTTCTTTCCTTCTTCTAAATCCTTCATGGGTGATAAGACAAATTCTCTTTCCAACATTCTAGGATGTGGAATTTCCAACCTCTCTGTATTCATTACAAGAGAATTGGGCATGACTTCATTATCGTCCAATGTCTCTGCGGCTGTACCATCATCATTTGTTATTTCATATCCATCAAATAATAAAATATCTAAGTCGACTGGTCGTGGACCAAATCTTTGCGCAGTACTATTAAGATCACGTCCCAAGTCACTTTCAACACATTTAATAGATGATAGTAATTCCAATGGTGATAATGAAGTTTCAACTTCAACTGCACCATTTAAGAAACTTGGTTGATCTGTAACATACATGGGTGACGTTGAGCGTAAGTAAGATGTTCGAATAAGTTTAATTGATGTAGGATTGCTAGTTTGCAGTAATTTTAATGCTTTTGCAATATTTTGATATTTATCTCCTAGATTTGATCCTACTGCTAGATATGCCCTTCTCCATGATGGTGGTTTCTGTGATTGATTTGGTATAGTTGATGATGTGGTGTTGTTGGTTCTAATTGTTGAGTTTGTGCATATGATGTGCTCATTATCACCTCCACGCAATTGTTGTGTTATTGCAGTTGAGAGTAACGACGGTTTATTTACAAAAGGATAATGATGAATAGATCTTCTTTTATTATAATAATGGTGTTTATTAACATCAGTTTGATATGCAAGTAATGACGATTGCCAACCTCGACGAGATGACGATGATGACGTGACTTGTGAGGTTAAGATATTCGACGGTGTACTACCGCAAGAACGACGCAAAGCTAGCATGAATAAGGCGATATATAATGCAATATATACTGGGTTCTTCCTACTCATTTCCGTCTCTATGAGCTATATATGCGCCTCTCTACGGCCACCTTTATATCACTGCAACAAATAGTAAGTATGTTTTATCGCCGCTCGTGGGAGTTGGGGGTACGTTAAAAGATACCGTTATCTGAAACTCAACTTATTGCAATGTTCCCACCACCTTCACGCTACATATTTGAACTGACAAACCATAGCAACAACTCAACTACTATTGCATAACCATCATCTACCTATCTCTCTCTCAACCTCATTAATTAATGGCGACAACTAAGCAATGTCTAACACCAAGCAAGGGTGCGTCACGCTTACCGAGCAATCCCTTATCTTTATCTCCAAATAAAGGTGGTCATACACCAACCAAACGTCGTCCAGCCACCACACCAAAGAAACGCTTGGGTAATAACAGTTCTAATAATATCCCATCACTCTCACCACCATTATTACGCACGCCACCCAAAACAATATGCCGCCAAGGCAGTTCAAATTCCTCAACTGACAACATTAGTAGTGGATGTAGTACACAACAGATAATCTCATCAACATATTCAAGTGATAGATTCATACCCAACCGTTCAACACTACGTGTGGATATTTGTCGTGCATCTGTGGAATGTGCCGAACGTAACTTGGATAAGACGTTTGAGAAATTAACTAAACGTCAGGCGGAATTATTAGGTGGTAGTGGTGGTGAGAATGGCAATCCAAATGGAAGTAGCACTACGCCTCCTCCTGTTCATGTTCCACCAACTACTGGAGCTTCTCCTGGCACAACTAATGCAACATCTAATACTGGTGAAAGTTCCACAACACCACTACAAGCTGAATTTAATAGACGTATGAGAGGTGCACTATTGAATATTCCCATGGATGATATCGGTAGTAGAAACATTGGTAGTACATCATCAGTTCATACAGTGTCAACTAATAGTGGTGACACTGCAAGTCATCATCAATCATCAGTAACAAGTAGTCCAATGGGTGGTAATCATAACCGTGAGAATGTCAATAGTATAGTTTATGCTTCATTGAATAATGATGATTCATCAAGTAGTGGACATATAAGTGCTGGATCTTCGCCTCTTCCACGACGGGGTAATATGCAACGTATGTTATCATTCCAAGGGACAAAGCGTGAGGAAATAACAAGTGTTTCAACATCATCTTATCGTTCTATGAGTTCATCTTCAATTGATGATACTTCAACAAATAATAATGGAGGTGGTTCTTCAACTCCATGTTCAACATCTCCGAAGCGTCGTTTGATTCGACAACAATCTGCTATCAGTTCACGATCATTAGTATCACCCAACTCACCAATTAGACGTCAGTTATCTGCATCTACCTCTTCTTCAAATAGTAACCGTGGAGGCAATAATAATGTAGATCCATTCCAACATGATCAATTACATGTCTTACATCGTGCTGCATCAAATTCACAAAACTCTCACTCAACATCGGGAACATCACCATTTGATTCACTATCACAGGCTGAGAACCGATTACGAAATGTTACCAAAAGTATAGGAAGACGTATACCAAAGACTCCATCAAGGATATTAGATGCACCTGAGTTGGTTGATGATTATTATCTAAACTTGGTATCTTGGAGTGAAAGTAATGTACTCGCTGTGGCGTTAGGTCAATGTGTCTACTTATGGGAAGCTGAGACTGGTAATATCAAACATCTCTTGACATTACGGGAAGAAACTGACTTTGTAACAAGCGTGAGTTGGGTGAAGGATAAAGGGAATAGTCATTACATTGCAGTGGGTACGAATCATAACATTGTACAATTATGGGATGCAGAAGCTGAACGTCGCTTACGAAGTTTAGATGGACACTCGGCACGTGTTGGTGCGTTAGATTGGAATCAACATTGGTTAAGTTCTGGTGGTCGAGACTCGTTAATTGTCCAGCATGACGTGCGTAGTCGTAACCATGTTGTGAGTACCTACGTTGGTCATACTCAGGAGGTATGTGGATTGAAATGGAATGATGAGGGTAGTACACTTGCATCAGGAGGGAATGAGAATCTTCTCTGTTTATGGGATGCATCTATGTCACATCGTCGTGGTCCGGGCACACCTGGTTATAATCAAAACAATTATGATATGAACAATATTGGTCCTAGATTGGCTTTAACACAACATAAGGCAGCTGTGAAGGCTTTGGCTTGGTGTCCATTCCATCGTGGACTATTGGCAAGTGGCGGAGGGACCGCTGATCGTACAATCAAGTTCTGGAATACCAATTCAGGTGCAGTATTGCAATCAATTGATACCGGAAGTCAGGTCTGTTCATTACTCTGGTCAAAGCATCAACGAGAGATATGTTCAAGTCATGGTTTTAGTGAGAATCAGTTGATTCTATGGAAGTATCCTACCATGACAAAGATTCAAGAGTTCAAGGGTCATACTGCTAGGGTGAGTTTTGTGTATGTTGTATTCTTATAATGACTAATGTTTGTGACTCGTAACTCAACTGCTATTGCTCAGGTTCTTCACATGGATCAAAGTCCAGATGGTGGATGTGTAGTCTCAGCTGCAGCTGATGAAACTCTACGATTTTGGGATGTATTCGGATCTCCGCCTAGCGAACGAAAGGCTAACAACCTTGCTATGGGAAACTTCTGCGGTAGCTCAATGATACGATGAGAGAGGAAGATATGTATGTATATTATGTATATGATTATAGAAGGTATCTGTACAATATAGAGTGTGTTTTTGTTGTGTGTTTGAGAAAATGATACGTATTATACAAGAATGAGGAGAGTTTAGGTGAAGATAGTCAGGAGCAGCTAAGTTGGACCTTATGTTTTACATCATGTTATAATAGACTCAAAGCCATTAGCCTATAAACCTAGCCCTATCATGCAAGTGATTTACGTACGATATCCACAAGTCCTCTAGACTTCTCGAGTGCTTCAGATGCCGGCACACCAAGAAAGTACCAGAAATTGTCAAACACAATGTTTCGTTCTTCATCGTATACAACCGAGTATTCTCTACCCATCCATTTTTTCAGTTTGGTATCGTCCGAATATCCAGATACAAGCTTGGCAAGGATGTAGTTCAAAGGCATGAAAGACCACGATGACCCTTTCGTGAAGAGAAGGAGCTCACGGACCGATCCGGGGCCACTCTTTTTATAAATGATTGCCTCAGCAGCTTCCATAACTTGGTTTGATACACTTTGATACAACTGACTATTGCTATACTCGTCGCCATCATCGTACAAATCAAAACATCTGTCCATTTCTTCAAGTATTGCCTCTTCTTCCATTTCCTCCCCAGACTCAAGTTCCGAAAGAGCTAATCGAACTGCTACTTCACTACATTTCGAGGAGCGATAAGTCTCCCCTTCAATTTTCAACCGATCAGCGGCAAAGTTGTTCAGCTCTTTGATGTGTAAGGATGATAAATGCTCACTCAGCAAACCGTCTTGTTCTCCATTGCCATATCGACCGTGCGATACGAACAAGAATGGCCAAATTGCATTCTCGTCCCATTCGTTGAAGTAGTATCCATCAGTAACTTCATTAATACATCTCATTAATACGTCCTGCACTTCCCTCGTTTCCACAAAACTTGATACTTTTTCCCAATTTGCTCCCCAGTCATAATATACCGGTTCAGCGAAGCGACCATTTTCATCAGGAATAGCAGTAGCAGTTGTTCCCGAAGTTGGACTCTCATATGCCACTCCATCTCCAGCCCATTGTCCAAAGAACTGATCACGTTGCCCACGAATCGATTCAACCTCAATGTTCATATTTCTTCGACGCGTTTCATCAGCCAATAAACAAAGTTTATCAATCCTCATTAAGAGATCATACCAACAATCAACTTCATTTAGCCGGCTATTAGCTTTTAGAAGGGGTGGATAATGTGTCTTCGCTAGGTTTTTCACACATGATGCACATCTTGGATCACGAACTACATTACGCCAACTGCGGCATGTGCCAGCCGTAGCTATGAATTCCTGTTTATCCATGTAACTAAATGTTTTGAGAAGGATCTCCTCAGAAAGCATAGATGCACTACAATCACTCATTTCTGTTTATTACACTTATTTCGTATATTGAATATTCCCTTCCTATTGAAAAATGATATAATATGAAGATATGGGTAAAGAAGATGATGTGTGAGATATGTGTCATAGCACTGACATAATAAAAATACTACATCATGATATGCATTGCAAAAACGCTAAACACATCACCTCTCTTCTGTCCCAACCAAAATATATAATTAAGTTCAACATAAAGTATAGTATATATCCTAACAATCTGTATGTCAACAACTGTATTTTAGATGCATCGTATCTTATAATAAATTTGAGCATAAGATATGTTCAATACCCACTAATCATTGCAAATCCATTAACACTATCGTCCCTACTAAACTGTCAACATAATCAATAATACAATAGATAATCCCTTACCTTACCTATGAATTAATGAATTGCAAGTGAAAGTTGCCAATCTAAATAGATAGAATGTGAATAGAGGTCTCTCCACGGGACTTATGGCGATGGAACGACTTATTATAATAAACACGAAAGAGTGACTCTTTATCGGGTTACTTGTATTAGTTGTTGCAATCATTCAAAGGTACGCTTCATTGCTGTATCGCTACTTGCTCCTCTAACTATCTTGTTGCTCCGACGGTAAGAAGATATCTAATCTGGGAGTGTATGTATAGTGTCAATAATTAATGGTATAAGCTTACATTTTCTATTTACTTTCATATCTCATCATCAAACACAGCAAGCTTCTACAGAAGTTTCCTCCTATCTTATTGGATTATCAAAATTGGATATATCATATATAATATGGACGAAGATAATGATGTCATCAACCTCGCTGTACGTGGTCAATCTTTCCTCGTATCTTTATCGACCTTACTATCTGCCAATGATGGGTGCTCCTATTTCAATGCAAGGTTTCGCCCTGATAGTATGTTAGATGCAGGTCTAATTCGTGTAGATGAAGAGGGTCGTAATGTATATGAAATAGATAGGGATCCGTTCTTATTTCAGCATGTTATGGAATATTTGGTTACAAATAAGCTACCAACTAAGATCGGTTCATGGTCTGCCAATAAGAATCTTTGGAGTAGTTTGAGAGATGAGGCAGGGTATTTTGGATTAGATGGATTAATCCAGTTGTTGGCAATTACATTTAGTTGTTCACCTGATGATGAAGGTGGTATGGAAAACAAGGGAATTCTATACTGGCTTGGAACAAAGAAGGGTACAAGGGGTTACCTCAATCCCTTAGAAAGAGGGGCAGTCTGGGTAGAAGGGAATTGTGATTGGCAATATAAGGAGGAATACCATGAGGGGCCGGACGAGACTGAAGAAAAGGCATACTTTTTCCAATACAGGCCTAATCTTGAAGGAGAAGGTCTTACTGAAAAAGATCATGAGCTCATCAATGATAGTAAGACGGATAAGAAAAAGGCCAAAAGTATATTTGGTGGAGGGATGGGTTTGTTCATATTCAGTGGTTGTGATGCATGTCGCACTGGATGCGCAGGAAATGATCACACCATCATTAAGTTCAAGAATGGGCTAGCTATTTCACCGACTCACTATTCAATCCGAAATGCTGGCTGTTATGGAATGAGTGGGGACTGGAACTTTGCTGGTTCAGTTGATGGTGGTAAAACTTGGATGAATCTACACAGACAACGAGGTAAAACGAAACTATATGGAGGGATGTCTGGAGGTAGTGGTGCGGATGAGGACTCTACTCATGACATGAAGCTTCTAGATTATGTGCGCGGATTCGAAGCTGAAGCGAGGGAGGAGGCAGTTTGTGACTATTTGGAGCAACACCAGCGTATGACATTCAAGCTCGATAGTCCATCAGCCGACTTCTTTACTCATTTTCGCTTCACGAGTGTTCAGACGTACACTTGGGACGATAGGAAAGACTTTTGCCTTCACGGTATAGGATTTGAGATTTGGGGAGAGGTTCGTGAGGAGGTAGGAGGCCAGCCCTCCTCAGATAGTGTGTTTGCCAGGATCGATGAGCTTGAATCACAAACCTCGAAACTCCGTGCCGAGAATGAAGATCTTCAATCTCGAGTAAAGCTACTCGAGAGCAAATTGAAGAATCAGAATTGACTTTGCGGTCAATAAGGGCAAAAGGGCATGTCCATCTTTGAATGAAGATATGATTTGGTTATTCTATATCAGTAACTCTATAAATCATTAGGTTTTTCTAACCTCATTTTATACTTAAATAGAGTCGGTAAGTATCTTCTACTTCTCACACTTTAGGAACAGTATTTATCAATAGCATCAAAAGCTTTCTCGTGTGTATTCCCGGCTGGTGCAGTTGGCTTATACTGTCTTTGTCTAAGCCACAACTGACATATCCATTTATTACTCTCGGCATCCTCTGAAACTGCTTCTCCACAGTGTAAAGTACGGATATCAAACGGAGCAGTAGGAATTCCCCCTGCAGATGGGAAGAATAGAAGAGCCGAGCCCTTCTTTGGCCGTACTTTCAATGGTCCATCATCTCCGCCTAGGTCTCGAAACATTGTTGCTCCACCCTCGTCAAATGTCAAATCAGTCAAATATACTAGTAATGTTGCAACACGCTGCCCGGCACTAGATTCATTTGTAGCCTCATCTGGTGATAATGCATCTAGATGCCAAGTAAACTTTTCATTACGCCTATATCTCACAGTCTGTGGCTCTTCCCATCTATCAATACCTTTCAATCCTAATAATCGAGATGCCTTGGCCATCAAATCTGGAACACCTTCAAAGTAGTGAAACCAGGTAGTGGAAGTACGCTGTGCTTGGGAACGTGAGTCTTTACCAACTGTCTGTGACTTGCCTAGTAACATGGGTTGTAGATTACTCAGCGATGGCTGTTCATCACTCTTTTCTGCATCTAATGATAATTGAACATACTTGTCACATTCTTCTTCAGTGAAGAAGTCATCAATTGCCAATACCATTGGGTCAGTATGTAATACACAAAACTTTTCAAATGGTGGGATATTGTTCAAGTCAAAGGTTGATGAGCTACTGCTTTGATTTTCTTGTGTACTGCTCTTTTCTTGTGTGCTATCACTAGGCAGAATGTCATCTAAGGAGATGGCTGGAGTAGATAAAGTTGTTGGCGAAAGTAAACCATCCAATGCATTACTACTACTTTGACTACTTCCACCAGATAGTATATCATCGAATAATGACCCATCACTATCGCTACTTTCTACAATATCCTCATCATTAGCAGATGATGGTGAGCTATCAACAGTACCAATCGACTTATATATTGCATTTTCTCCGCCAAAGTTAAACTTTTCTAATCCATAAATCTCTTCTATTCTATCATACATTTCTTCCGATAGTACACTACCCTCCCCTTCATTCGTTTGTGTAGAAGGTACTAGAGTTTGCAATACTTTATCCTCAAGCTCTGGATATTTGATTGTATCTTGTTTCGAACCTTTTCTTGATGATGTCGGCGCTGCGCCAAATCCCCCACCCTTTTGTTTAGATGATTTGTTCTTCTTTTTATTCTTTGCAGCTGATTTAGATGCACATAGAGCTACTGTCGGTAGGTGATGTATGTGATGTGTATATCTTGTTGAAGTTAGAGGAATGACAAAGGCCGAGACGGGCTTCACTGTCAGTGCTGATTGCAGTATCACAGCACACCATATCGATATACATTGAATTACTGTCATCTTATCTATCATTGTATTGTCTTCTTTGCCGATTGTCTTCTCCCTGCCATCATCATCCCTAAAAAAAAATGACGATGCGGTATCCTCCCCTTTCTTCTCCCCCTAACTTACCTACTCTATGCCCTAACAGTTGATATGTTTCTATTCAGTATCGTTGTAATATGCTTACTATTGGTATTACCATTGCAGTATCAATACACCATAGAGGCGTTTTCACCGTCGATTGGAATTCAAAGGTCAATACCAGCTAATCAAATCTCGAAATCTTCAAGATACTTCTCAAATCTGAAAGACGACGTTAATAAGGATATAGATGATGTTGATAAGGAAATATATCAGGAGCAACTTAATAATGATGATGTGACAATACTCAAAAGGATACGTGCTATATCATATAGAAGTACACTCTTTATATCCGCTATACTACTAATAACATTGGCGTTATTCGATAGTTCCTTCCTTGATGGCACAGGAGTCGATAGCAGTCCATTCATATCAATAGTAGACACTTATCTTCCATTTGCAACTGGTCTATCATTATTACTTGCTCCGGTATCAAATAGATATACTCAAGTAGCAGCAATATCACTTGGACTAGCAACATGTATAACAGGATCGAAAGTGCTCAGTATCATTTCGCTAATGTGTATTTGTATTCGAGAAATAGTATACTTTGGCTTAGCTTATAAATGGGAGGCCTTTATATCACTGATATCATTACCACTCCTACTTATAAGTGATGATTATGATATGATTGCAGCCCCGATGTCGGCATTGGCTATTAGTGTATTGGCGGTTGGCAAGGTCTTCGAGCCAATGGAAGAGGACTATGTGAAAACTAATAGCGAGTTCCTGGCCGACTAAATCGTAAACTAATGAAGAAAAGTCTAGACTGTAATACCATTACAATCGGTTTAAACCTTTACTGCTAAACTATATCAGCCTGCTTCATATCTTTACACAATGGGAACCTTTCCTCCTGCAAAGTCTCGAACAGTTGCCATTGGCCATCTGGAACGAACAATCCCACATATTAGAGGTGCTAACTTCATTTCAACAATGAGACGTTGGCGGCCATGTAAGCGATAGAATGGAATCCAACTATCATCATCGGAAGCAGATACTTCAGTCATACCAGGAGTAGAAGCAAAGCCAAAGTGGTATCTCCATCTGCGGAATTGTGTGGGGTAGTACTTTTCATCTTCAGGGTGGAACGTGACTGATGCTAACTCTTCATCAGTGATTGGCTTTAGATCTGGTTTAAAGGCTTGATCTTGGTATGAAGAGACAGTGTCTTGAACACTAGCATTTCGTTTCTCCTCCAAGTACAAATTCCTGCTGATAGATTCCTTAACTGTGCGTCCCTCTTCTTCTTCTTCTGAATCACTGTCATCGGGGATCACACCAAGTGACAACGTCGTCTTTTGTGTATCCTGATTAAAGACACCGTCATGCATCGATGTAATGACTTTAAAGCTTGTGCGATCTCCACTCCACACATTCCAATGAGATAAAAGGAATGCCCTGCCGGGATTATCAAGAGTATTCAAACTGCCAATAAAGTTCTTGGTATCCAGAAAGAGAGTAGAATAACCAAGATCTCCAACGCATAACCAGATTGGCTTAACAGGGCGCAACATCTTGGGAGACAAGATAGTCTTGTTATTATTCCTCTGTATCAAGCCAATGCCAAATATATCAGCGTCCCAACTCGTGTAGCTGTTGTGAATTTCTCCAGTCAGCAAAAGACTCAACAGCTCGACGGACATACAATCATGTACCTTGGACAAGACAACCTCATTACCACCATTCTTGTTCTTCTTGTATTTCATTTCCAGCTGTTTGAGAGCATCTGAACTTTGATAATTCAGTAGCTTTTTAGGAAGCTTTAATGTTGGTCCATGACAACGAAGAATAGTCTCGAGAAACAGGGCCATACCTCCAGGCTCTTTGAAGGATTTGAGATGTGTTCTCACATATGACTTGATATCATGTATGTTTGTATTGGATGTCTTGAAGTGAACGTCTTTTGGATCTTTACCCTCGGGCAGCTTTGTAATATTACCAGCAAGATCCATCTCCCACCAACAGACAGCCGCAACACGACAGCGGCGTTGTAATTCTAAACGCTTAATGGTGTATGTATCTTCCTCTTCGGGCTTCGTAGGGCCCTTTCTACGACCACGTGCCCATTGTTCTTCATAGGCGTTTAGTGTTGCTTCACAACGACGACTGCCAGCCTTAGCGGCTATAAAGATGAGGGATGAAAGGGCCTCGACTAATCGAGGATCAAATTCCCGCTTTCGCTGTTCCAACGAGAGTGAATCAAATGGTGCCTTTTCTGTATCACAAGCGACCGTCGATCCACCTTGAACAGATGCACCCGAATAGAGCAGTGCCGTAACAATCGACAATAATGCCGATACTCCTTGACAATTGTATGGGAACAATCCTCTAGCATCCTTCAAAGGACCAGTCTTTACTAGCACAGAAGAAGTCTTGCGTCTACGTTCCCATTCTTCATCTGAAGGTGATGATACAGCAAGACCATTGCCACACTTGGACAGCTTGAATCCACTTCGGAGCCAAGAAATGGGAATATTGACTCGGCCTTCATCGTCAGGATCATCATCGTCTGATTCGTCTTCATTACGAGGATAAGAGCCCCATAATTCCTTGGATGGGTCTTCAAAAGAAGCCGATTTGTTCAACCAAATATCAACATCCACAGGCTCCTCATCCGACTCGTCATCACTATCCTGCATGTATTTGAACTTTTGAAGTAGACTAGGCTTGTTCCAAATGTCTTTTGAGTTCTTGGCAGATTGATACCTTGGCTCACCTGGTCTCTTCTTCTTCAGACGAAAGACTGGCACAGGGCCAGGCAAAAAGGTAATGTCATCATCGTCTGGATCTGAAACATCCATTGCATCATGCACAGGGATACCATTTACATTGTGATCAATCGCGGCGTTGGCAAGACGAGCACGTAAACGATCTGCAGGATTGAGAGGCGGATTCTCGTCAATATCTTCATCACTATCGTCTTCATCAAGTCGACGCTGAGCAGCCAAACGTGCAGCTCTTGGATTTGGACGTCTTGGCAAGGGATTACGTTGACTTCGAAGTCTCATACTGCGACGAAGTGGGGCATCGTCTTCCTCATTATCATCATTATTATCCGCTCCATCTCGGGCATTGTTTCTATTACCACTGGAATTACTATCATCAAGCTCATCCCTGCCAGACTTGGCATTATTGCTTGAGTTGGATTCATTATCTGAATCATCATCATCGTCATCTCCGCCATTACCTCCAGCACCAGCACCAGCTCGGGCACTACGATTATTACTACGGCCTAGTTCAGCCAACCACGATTCATATCCCTCTCTTGGATTGACACTGGGATCCACCCGTAAGATAGCGTTCATAGCCGCGGCAAAGGCATCGGCACCAGAGCCTCCACGCAAGGCAGCATCCGCAGCTGCAAACCTTCCAGGACTTATGCCCAACGCTGACGCGGCATCCAGATCGCGACGTCCGGCGGCGGCGGCAGCAGAGAACTCTCCACTTCCAACTGATGGTGCAGAGGCTTCCAACTGTGAACGGTATGCCATCAACCGATTTTGTAAAGATGATATCTTCTCATCCAACTCTCTTGACAACGAATCATCCTTAGGGCCAGCCCTTCTACGAAATTCACCAACACCGCCGCCATCACTACTATCCATACTTCCGCTGCCACTACTCAATCCGGGTTCCTTCTTAATCTTAATCTTCTCCCTTGCCGATGGTTTCCTATCATCAGTAGTATCATCAGAGTCATTAGAATTACTACGTCGACTACGTTTTTTGGGTATACCTGAAAAATCAATTCCTGAGCTATCAGAAGATTTACGCTTCTTATTACCACCAGATGATGCTGGTAATGCTGGCTTGCGTCGATCAAGGTTCCACTCATTAGGATCAGGTTTACGTGTTGGTGGTTTCTTTCGTGCTGATGAAGAGGCAGCAGCTGCCTTT
>Ga0214477_100330_pt1 | contig 33624 bp, 27 predicted proteins | sample M1_20Mar14CPVII9_FD_165058 | JGI IMG/M metagenome (GOLD analysis project Ga0214477, IMG submission 165058) | Marine eukaryotic communities from Monterey Bay, California, United States - M1_20Mar14CPVII9sort6BwellC16 | ecosystem: Environmental > Aquatic > Marine > Unclassified | place: USA... | reverse complement strand
GTCATACTATCAAAGGTTAAGTTGTGTTCAATTGAATCTAATCCATCATTGAGGAATAGATGTGCAACTAGTTGACATAATCCCTCCTCTACTCGTAGTGGTAATGGATCGGTGAATGGGAAGTTGGCATGTAGTTTGATCCATGCATGTGTTGCCTCATGTGCTAATATACTAGCAGTTAAATCAGACGGCAGTCCACTCAAGATGAGTATGGCCGTCACGCCCGCTCCTCCATTCTTACCGATGCTTCTCCTTTGGCCTGACTTTGAAGAATGTTCACTCAGACACAATCCTCGTGTCATGATTTGATGACTACCATAATGTTTACTACCATTCTTTTGTGTATTATCATTCAATGCTTCCATACCAACAACAAGGACTGGTATACGTTTAAGATCCTGTCGTGTAACACCAACACTACTACTACTGTTACTTGAACTATTCACACTCTCTTCACTAGTAATTAAACCCAATGGACCTTCAAAGAAGTCAATAACCTTATCCCAAAGCGGTACCGCATCATCATTGGATGTAACCACTGTCCGGCAACATGCTAAACATACACATCGGCCAGTATTGGAATCACCAACATCTATAAAGTGTTTAGTAGGTGAGGCAAATAATGGTTCAAATCGATGACATCCTGCACATCGTCTTATTTCACCAATAACTTCCTCAGATGTTGTTGTTAGTCCGCTATCTCTGTATCCACTACTACTATTATGCCTACTGTTGTCGTCGCCATTGCCATTCGATTCATTGACTTGTTGTTGATATGGATTGTTCTGTTGTTGCAATGAAGTTGTTCTACTTGGTGTAGCATGATGAGGACACATTCGTTCATTATCAAAGAAGGGATGTTTCAGAAATTCAACTTTAGTTGATTTGCCTTTTCTATTATCATCTGCCGCGGCTGATTGATTAGCTACTGATGCTGAGATATCATTACTTGAATCGTTATCACTACTATCTTCATTAAACTTGGTAACCATTGGTAATGGCTTTTCACAAACAACACATATCCAACCAAAGTAGGAAGCGAAGCATTCTCTATGAAATGGATGTTCCTCTTCATCTTCTCTACTGTCTTCTACATTTGCTGCTGATCGTTCACTACTGCCATTTGCTATTCTATTTGCTGATTGTAAAGAAGAGGTACCATTATTATTAGCAGTTAATGAAGTAGATGTAGAAGGAACCTTGGCATAACAAAATGAATCAATCTTGGGATTAATAACAACATTGCAATGTAAACATTTAAAACAATGTCTATGATATCGTCTTTCGCCACTGAGATAATATCAGAAGTTAATTCCACACAATGGTCACAGGCATATGGTATCCAAGAAGAGAGGCGGTGTAGGGGGTTAGCATTTATATGAGTGGAATTGCAAAACGATCATATGCACAATAAAACTCAATCTACACCATTTACACATTCATATCATGGTTTCAATCAGAACCCAACGCCCAACTCGGTCTGTGACATTGAGCTTAAATTAACTTCTGCTGCTTACCTTATCGATCGTGATGTATGGATATGACGTTCATTATTTCGTATTGGCTGTTTGCATGTGTAGCATGTATATATTGTTGTTGTTTGTTGAGGTTGAGTAGTTCGTTGTGGAGGTGGTTGAGGTTGAGGCCGTGGAGTATTGATTGGTATTGCAATGGGTATTGCTGCTTGTTGCTGAGTTGATGGGCTGTTGTGATTGTTGTTGCTATTGTTGGTATTGCTCGATGTTGCACCTCGGCGTCTGATACGGGAGAACATTCTGATATAATATGTGTATATGATTAATAATATAAGAGTTCCCAACTATCTTATGCTCATTCTCTTGATCTTATACAAGATCAACGTGGCTGATATAAAGTTGCAATTATTTAGTGCACCTATCTTTGGTTGTTCTATTGTTCTGTGGTTCTAGCAGATCAGGAAACGTTCTATTATCTTAATATGCTAATCTAAACTCGATTAAAACTGGTACAATTAAGCCAGTAGGATTATACCATCTCTTTCTCGAGCCTCTTATCCTACTCAGATACTGATCATCTTCTCTCGTTTTGGATACCGTCGAGGGGCATGCCTATGAGAAGATGAGAAGGTTATTCCATCTCACATCCCACATAAATAGACTTGATCAAGCCTCACAACAGGCAAATCCCACCAATGAGAATCAATAATGATGCACCCTCATATCTACTTCTAACTAACTTTGCAAATAGTTGGTCAAATGACAAAAGCAATGGCACTATCATGATCAGCATGCTCTGGAGATTCCAGAACATGTCTTTGTTTCTGTCGAAAGTCACTTCCCTGCTATTTCTAATTCGCACACAGAGCTCGTGGCGTCGGCACTTTACAGTTTTAGCTCTTCATAAAAGTGGGATTCGGCTCTGAAAGGATGACAAAGTATATACTTAGCTAGTTGAATAGAACAGAAACAGCGATGTGCTAATAAACTAAAGATATATTATTATTGACATTATGAATGAAACTATTACTATGACTCCTATCAATATGCCTTACAACTCTCATATAGATCATCCATCTGGCTCTGAGAATGTACGAAGCATGTTAACCAAGCGCATTAAGCAATTCATTTGCTCATCACTCTCAATCAAGAGCGTCCTAGCTGTAGACTTCTTCTTCAATACTAACTTCTTCATACTTTCAATTGCTTTAATTTGGGATTCTCCTTGCTCTTTGAACAGTGTCTTTTTGATATCTTTTGATAGTTTCCGTGTTATATCGGAAGCAGAAAGGCGGAGTATACCACGAGTATATTGACCACTATCACGCATGTGAAGTAGCTCCTCAATAGCACTCTTGAGATAGAGAGCTAGACCCAAGCGGACAACATTCCTCCTTCTATCTTGCTGTACTCGTCCATCACCAGAAAAGTACTTGGGTACATTGCCTTCCGCTCTGCCACCAGAGATTGTACTAGCATCTACTTCTTCGAATGGTGTCAGAATGTTCTTTTTATATGCCTTTGTCTGTTCTTTTGACATCCTCCCGCTTGTGCAAGTCAAGCAGCCAAATATGTCAATGATTACATCTATTGCCTTTCCTCGAGCACCATTCATCACTAATCCAGGCAAAGCGTACTGTTTCATGAATGATAATACCACCATGCTTAATGAAAAGGGGGCATCTGGATCAACAAGTTGGGCAAGCTCCTTCATAGCGGAGGTCAAGGCAGCGGAGGCTTTGGCCGATAGATGAGCAGTAAGACCCGACAACGTGATCTCCGAGAAGATAAATTGTAAAGCTTGAGAGTGAAGAAAGTGCATGAGCATGTTTCGAGTATCGACTCCGAGCGCAAGAAACTCTTCAATCGACAGCTTGGTGCCGCATTCAAGTATAGCGTCTCTCACTCGTTCCCATTCCTCCGTCGCCTGTGGATCCTCGTCTTGGATTTCGTCATTGTCAGAGTCACAACAAAGGAGAAACTTTGATAATGATGCATCTCCACCCAAGCCAACTACAGAGGCCAATCCATCGACTTTAGCTTTTGAACGTGATAGTAGCATACTGTTCGCTCTAATACTTGGAAGGAGGGTGGTCATATAATATCTGAGTACGGACTGCAGTTTATCGATGCGGTTGGGATTGCTTGGATCGAATAATGCCCCGATCACGTCTGATAACTTATCATTGGCATTAGTTACGACAGCCAAGATAGCTTTCTTATCCGAGGTCGAGGGCTCGTTCTTGACTTGTTCCCATGCCTCGGGTAAAGCATCATACTTGGCATCCTCGGCCTTCTCCTGCTGTTCGGACTTCTCTTTGTCTTTGGCCTCCTTCTCTTGCTGTTTGGTTGCCTTGGACTGAGACTGCTCTGTCTCATCATCGTCTTGATCATTCTCGTGCATTTGACTTTCATCTTGTGACTCATCATCACTTGCAGCCTCGCTTGACCTTGAAGGTTGTTTCCTTGGCCTTGAATTAACACTCTCCTCGTCGTCATTATCATCGTTTTCTTTGTCGTCTCTCCCTCTCTTCTTCCTAGTGGAGGAAAGAAACGATTCATCTTGATCTGATTCACCTTTACTATCAGAACTGAGCATACTTTCATCATCTTCTTCGAATAAGGGTGGTTCAGAATCTGATTCTTCACCACCTTCCAAAGACGAGACATACTCGTCAGCTTCCACTGCTGCATCGTCTTGGAATCTTGTTATCTCTTCTTGGTTGAAAATAGTTGCAAAGTAAGAGTTCACGTCCTGGATAGCGTCAAATCTATTACTCTTAAGTGCCAAATAATGTTCCGTTAGTTCTCTAAACACTTGACTACCAACGCTGGACCTGAGCGTACGTAAGATATCTTTCAATTTATCCAAATGATATTGCTGCTTCATATCACGACATGTAACAAGGATAAAGGCTACTTGGGCGTCGTCCTTTTGATCTTGACTCATGCCTTGTTCGTTATACTCTGGATCAGTCGTCGTCGATGACTGGCGGTTTGATGTATCTAATGTACCGTACTCTGATCCGGCATCATCATCACTTGTATTACCTTGTTGTTGGTCGTGATAAGGATTGTCTTTACTCTGCCGACGTTCAACTGAATCAAGTGACGACCGGCGGTAAGATGTTGTTGACATCTGTGATTCTAATGATACATTATCGTTCTCATCGTCATCTAATTCTGTGGCATCGTCTCCTCCATTGCCCATAACATCACGATTGCATTTGTCTAATGGTGTATCATTATTATTGACATTGTTATTAGCATTCTCGTTATTCATTGTCTAAAGCTGATATTTCCAATCAATGTACGTAACTATCTAATGACTAAAGTCTAGTCTAATGACTAATGAGATGAACCATCTACATGTCATGTTGTTGTATGATAAGCAGGGAACCGCGGTGAAAATTCAAAATTTTAAGATGGGTCCCATCTCAAACTCGTCCGTCATAATTCTTGCAATCTCTTTCTCGTGCCTCTCCTTATTGATATTAATTGGCTTCTCTTATTGATTAATATATTGTTAATAATGTCAACTAATGATGATGGTAATAGTGTCGACAGCTTTGAGCATAACCCTAATAAGAAGTAAGTTCTTGCAACTTTTTTGTTTGTTGTTTCTCAACTTACAATTTCTAACGACTTCTCTCCTGACGACTTCTCTTCTCCTCTCTTAAGGTCAACAAAGACTGGCGATGGTGACAGTGTCGACAGCTCTAGTGAACAGTCAACTGGTGAAATAACTGCTCTTATTGGCCCACAAGGTCCATCAGCTGCAGAAATCCGTAACAATGCAAACGAGATGTTAGCAAGGGTGGATGCACGTATTGTGCAAAATAGTACGCATGCACACAATGTGCAAAATAGAGTCGAGTCGCCACTGAACATGGATTTGGAGACCCAGCGTTATCAAGTTCAAGTCGAAGCTTCTCGTCAGGCCCTCATCAAGCAACAGGAGACTTCCAAAGCTTCTCGTTTTGCAACACCCAAGAAGGGTCGTACACCCAAACACAAGAGTCGGTTCCAGGCTCATCGAGTATCAGCCGATCATTTCACACCTCTCAAGGACAAGAAGAGTGGCATCCAAGCTCCGGGATCAAGTAGCATGACACCACACGACAGAATTGTGAAAAGTTTGCGCAAGGAAAACAAAGAGACACGGGAACACGTCCGCAATGATCTGGCCGAGTTTAGAGATGACTTCAAGGAGAACAACGAACAACAACACAAGAATACCCAGATTGTTATCAACCGTAACGCCAGGAATGAACATGCCAAGACTCGTCGAGAAAATAGAGTAGAGTGAGTATCGTTGTGTAACATACATCTCCATTTCTCTTATCTCCTTGTTGATCATCTCATTCTTTCACTTCTCTCAAACTAAACAGGATGAATCAGATGGAGGATAGAATAATGTCTAAACTTGCGGAGCAGCACGCGGAGCAGAGTCGGCGCCTTGACGAATACATGGGACGTAACTGCCCCGTCGAGAGTATTAACTACCGCTCCACAGCGACTACTGCTGCATCTTCATCATCTTCTTCTTCAAGGAAGCCACGCCGAGTAAAGGCCGTCGAACAGAAACGATGGAAGTAATTTTTGTTAATAAATTGTAGTTCTTGGGATAGTGGGGTAATGTTAGATACTAGAGTTGGGAGGTTCGAGTGCATTTGTTTATAGCGTTAGATGATAACGTTGCGAGATTGGGATGCTTGTAGTAGAGTTAGTTGATAGATGATTCGTGGATGGTTTTTGTTTATGTCGGTCAGTAGATCGTTGTACAGTAGAGTTTAATATAGTTCAAGTGGTTGGTAGATTATCGTTGTATTTGTTAGATCTTGTTCCAACTATTTCCGTATGTTTGGCATTCCTTAATGTATTCAGTTGTATTAATATGTATGATAATTGTTCGATCTCGTTTTTCTTGTTGGTATTGATAGGTTGTGATATAAATGGATACAAATGCCGCATCTACCACACTGTAGGCACTCGCTTATGGTAATAAAGGCTTTTGACGATGGAGTGATTATGTTGCCTCTTGTCATCATTCACTAACAAAACTCATTCCCATGAGATCGAAGTACCAGAAATCAGAGCTTAATAGTATACCACAACATTGTCATCTCATCTTAAAATGGTGCTACTATCATAAGCGAGTGCCTACAGTGTGGCATCTACGCTACTTCCTTGGTCGTTAGCATTTTGCAGGGAAACAATCTTTGCAATAAAGATTTTGATGGTTCATCACCCGTATATAAAGTTGAAAAATAGATACAAGTGATGTTCTCTTTTGATCTGTGAACTCCATACCCTTCCTTTACTTCTGGTATTCGGTGCCAGTTTGCATACTCAGTATATGCAAACGTCTTAATATTGATAGGACATTCACGTAGGTCAAATAATACAACACAGTCATATAAAGGGATGTCCAACGATTTTACTTGTTCGAGGATGGTTTCGGTATTATCAAGGAAGAGCTTCAGTTGAATCATTGACGTATTTCTCTCAAGTTCCTCCAATTTCGATGCATCTCTTCCATCTTCTGGTGCCAGAATTGGCATGATCCTGCCTTGAAACTGCCCGATTGTATCACCATTGAATGGCTTGTTGCACGTCAGCTTATGTCCATTTAACCAATCTTCTTTCTGGCAGGCCCTTGAGCAATATGCCATACAGCAGCATCCATTGCATTGCTTTACTTCTGTCTTGCTCAGTGATTTGTTGCAGCGGCAGCAATACGAACCGCTCTGCTCGAGGGTTGATCTGAGCATATCTAATAACTTCTTGTAATTGGTATTGCCCGAAATGTCTGTGTTCAGCTCGAGGCATACCAGTTGATTCTCAATAATCTCTTCCTTACTTCTAATAGCTTTAGCAGTCTTCTGATGCAATGATATTTGATGAATGTAATGAAATACGGAACCGAGGTACTCAAATAATTGCACCTTGACATCGTCGTCATCAAAATTGATTCCTCCAAAGCGGTGGATGAAGTTCAATAACATCTCAACTATCCCAGCACGGACAGCAAAGGCAACACGAGTATCATTTGGTTCCTTATTACTATCTTCCAACACATTCTTCGATATTAGCCCCCAAAACATGGCCTTATCACACGTGCAATCTTTACAATTGAGCCCATAATCAATCATCTCTATAATGACTTCTTTGTCAACATAGTCTAAATTACCCGTGAGATATACAAGAGGCATAATGTTATGTCCTTTCCAACCCTTCTTCATTTGACGTATATATCCGGCCGTATACGACACCAAACAAGACGGATCATATTCCTTGTTAACAATTGGTGTAATTCCGACGGTCTGCATGAGACTCTTGTTCGTCGAGGAGAAAGGATCATCTGTGTCGTCGTTGATTTTGACCGCAGTTTCTAATGAGAAATATACACTGATTCGCCCTGCTTTAGCAATATGTGCAAGGTCTCCTGCCTCTATCTCATTTGAAATATCAGGACGATATTCATCCCAAAATCCCCATTGGATAATACTTCTTAGTAGACCATCATGATTTAGAAGTGAATGAACAATCTCGTCGTCTTCGAATTGAATTAGGGTAACTACTAGCTGAGCAAATCTCTTAATCCCCAGTCCCCAGTGTTCATTGCTTTTGAAGAAGATACGCTCCATATCATTGCACATGCAGTTGACTAATGGACTAATGTTCTGAATGATCAGCATTCTACTCGACTTTATGTTCTCGGCGATAATAGTTAGAGCTTCTATCCACATAGAAGGAAAGAATATATCTCCTCCAACACTAGCCAAAACTTCATCAAATGTTTCATCTACACAGCGCTTCAAAAAGTTGAGGACATTTGAGACAATATCAATCCCTAATTTTGTAGTATTCTCCCCATTAGAATTGGATAGTAATTCATCCATTATTAAAGCATCTGTTGCATCATGATCAGCTTTGCTAATACGACGAGATAATGCTACAAGTTGTCTAGTATTCTTATCTGCCTTGCGTTGCTGACCTCTCTTATTCTTCTTGGAACCCTAATACCAACAACTATAAACCAATAAATCAATTTATTCTATATATAATTAATAGTGACTAACCCCGCCGTACTCTTGAATATTGAATATGCATAAACTCTAAATCGATTCTCTTTCGTAGGGAATCACAACTGCAATTCCCCAATGCCAATGCTAAAATTATGCTAAACTGTTTTCATTGATATATAAAATAACTGTATACTAACTATCTTATTGTTGATATACTTGTTGTCGTGCACTGCTGGAGGTAAGGTATGTTTAGCAGTCTACAGCATTTTCTGGCAGTTTATTGCAACTATGATTTTCTCTCTGAACACAGCTAAACACACAATTTTGTATACTTTAATACATACATACCGGTTTACGCATTATCTAACCACAACTTCGAGATATTGAAGGTCAATCTAATAACACCATAGATATAATATTGCAACCTGTTGCAACTAATACAGCGGCGGCAACAATCCACACCACCGACCACCACAACCTACAAAAACAGCAAAAAATGGTAGTCAGCTAACTACGTTTAGGTGTAAATCTCCGATCGATATAACACACAACACAAACTCATTTAATACTCAACTCTCAATCACTATTGAAGCCGGCCGTGGTTCCTTTTCCTCTGACAATACAAACCGACAATATATACACACACTAGCTCTATAATATTATCTTGTACACCACTTACCCAGGAAGCAAGAAGTTTACACAACAGATACGGATACACATCACAACTTCACAATTTTTTGCAAATAGCAAAACTGTCGTGCACTTACTTGCGGTATCATATCAGTGGTATATGTTGGCATATATTTTACAGTTAGTGCAAGAAAGCATCATAAAATCTACAGGACTTTTGTAAGTGAGCTGTCCATCTACACGGAAACACATAACACAGGCTGGTTTGCAATTGCAGTAGAAAGAAGGATTTTATATTATATATCTATCTACAGCCAACACAAACGTAATACAACCAATTGGTGACACGGTATACGATCACAGAACTAACAAACTAACAACAATAATAATATCAAAGATGCCAATATCAGATCTTTGGAAGAAGGAAACTCCACGTGAGAAAGCCAAGGCAGCACAAAAAGAAACAAAAAAGACAGTTAGATCAAATCAAAGAGGTATAGATAGAGATATACGCGATTTAGATAGACAAGAGAAACAACTATTACAACAAATTAAACTCCGTGCTAAGACTGCAGGTGTTAATCCACAAACAGATACGGCATTAAAAGCACAAGCGAAACAATTGGTACAATTACGTAATCAAAAGGCTAAATTATATGAAACTAAAGCACAATTATCATCAGTGGGTATGCAAGCAACAGCAATGTCTGCACAAGTTAGTATGGTATCAGCAATGGGGAATGTCACTGACGCGTTATCAACAGCCAACGGGGTAATGGATGCATCTAAAATGTCCAAAACAATGGCAGAATTTGCAAAGCAGAATGAAACTGCCAAGGTGAAAGAGGAATTAATGAATGATGCCTTAGCAGATGCATTTGATGAAAGTGATGTTGAAGAAGAGGCTGATAATGTTACTGATCAGGTATTGGCCGAGCTTGGTATAGAAATGGATCAAAAGATGGTTGGATTGGAAGCTCCGTCGAAGATCGAAGGTGATGAGGAGGCAGTGGCTACAGAAGAGGAAGAGGCGCTTATGGATGCATTACCTGATTTGAGGGCGAGATTGGATGCATTGTAAGAATAAGAAAGTCTATACATGTGGGTGTATAGTTTTATAAATGTAGGGAGGAGACTACGACTTGTATATCGAGATAGAGTGTGTGTTTCCAATAATCATACAACTTTAGTCATCGTCGCCTATTCAAATGCAATGTTTATTATTCGAGCCGCTGTCGAGAGTAATAGAGAGGCGTACCTTTAAATGAAGTTCTTCTCTACCAGGATTGTTAAGGATACCAAAAGATACCATTGACCACCACCAATTGAAAAGGTGCTGGACGTTGGAATATGAAATGCTTTTATACCAAATACTGCCACTCTATATGAATGAAGAAGAAAGCATTGCCATATATCAAGAGTCAGATTTGTGATCGATAGATGCAAATATTCTAGAATGCCATGTTGTACTTTAATGAGTTTCTGAAGATGAAAACTCAAATATGATCACAAAATGACACAAGATATGCACAAGAAGTAAATATACAATATCATACACAATATTGAGTATCATATGCTGATATTATAGTCAGTACATCGTGCATTAACGCTATTATTATCGGTGTGGGTTCCAGACGACAGTACTTTAGGATTAAGAAGGAGAAAGATACACAACTGTGCTTAGAAAAAGTGACATATTTTTTTGCAATACAATACCTCTATCCGTGCAATAATACCTAACACATTTCCTACCAACCACGCCTCTAACTACTATTATCAGAATACATCAGAAGAATGATGAATACCAATAGATCATCGTCAGGGGCGTCTTCTAATAAGAGGCAAAGGAAGGATATCGTAACAACTGCAAAGAAGAAGAATGCATTTGACATCATGTTAGATTCATCTAAATTATGTTGGCCGTCTGGTGATGCACCTTCACATATGCCAATCCTACAAATGGTTGCTGAGAATGGTTGGTTTCCGTGGAATATCGATGAAAGTAGTGGTCAAAATCCAGACTACTCAAACCTCCGTCTAGTATCAAAAGATATGAAGAAACATATGGATAATCCTACCAATGGCGGACCGGATTTTGAGGCAATTGTATACTTCCTAGATTGTAAGAATGGATTTGATGACGATGAGGGATTCTGTGATCATTGTTATTCCAATAAAGATTCGGGTGATGGGACAGGATGTGAAACATGTGAAGATGATGGTTGGAATTATGAAAGTTGCAATTGCAAAAAGAGTCATCGGTATGGACCTGCTCTGACGAAATCAGATCCTCGGTTGAATCCAGATGTCAAGTTTCAATCGCTACCTCTTCGTGATCGTGCCAAGCTACTCCTCCAATTCATCCGTCAAGTAGCATCTAACTTTCATGCCGATTATTATGGTGAGTGGGATAAGATTAATGCTAGGTTGGTGTTAAACTATGAGGAGGGGTTCGAGGATGAGAATCCAGATCTAACAATGATTGATCCCAAGATGATATATTGGGATAAGGCTATGTTTATCAATCAATTCAAAGAATACAATCCTTCATTTTACAACTTCATTCACCATTTATTGTTCACTGGGTGGGCTGATAATGATTGTTACACTTCCCCTGGATCTCATTCACCCTACCGTGGACGTCTAATTGGGGATGGTGAGGATTACAGCGCCTGGCATGGAGGACATGAGGAATGGTTTAGTGATATGTGGCAATGCTTTATGCGTCTTCACAAATCAGAGGAAGAGAAGACTGTTCCTCCACAGAGTATGTTGGTGGGAACCTGGCAGGAGTCTAGCTATACTCTATCTCAAGTTCAGTATCTACCCGAGACTATTCGCCGGTGTGTTATGAATTGTGTCGATAAGGAGGCAGAGGCTTTACTCGGCAAGTCCATTGCGGATAGTATTGATATCTATCGCCTTGTCCGGGAGACATACGCTTCCTTCGGGGGTGATTATTTGAAGGCAATTGAGTGGATGCCTTGTCTCGGAGTATCGGAAGAGGATTATGTACCTATGGAGACATTCGAGGGATACAATCCCCAACACGAACGCTTTGGTGAAGTAGCTGACAATATCGATAGTACAGGACTACGATGGGGACTAGAGAGCGATGATAATGAATAGGAAGATATGATTTGGAGAGATACCGGCACTGTTCTTTAATCTGTTCAATACAAGGGCATCAACAGCGGTATCATTATCTACACATGACTTAGTTTACAACATACAATTTATCCACACAGTACTTCCCAGATACTATCTCTTCTCCAAGAAAGATAATTCATCTTTCAACAATACATCCATCAAAGACAATCTTTTGCAGTCACTAATATCTAAACAACATTCATCTTGTGCAACATCAGTACCTCTACTACCCCAACTATCATCAAGGATATGATATAGACTATCACCATCAGCAGCATCAGTATCATCCTTAGATTCACTCTCTTCTTCTACCATTGACCAACGACAATGATACCATTTTGATGTAGTATCCTTAGCACCTTTGAAACTTGCACGACGAGGTTTAGAGTCTGGTCTATCAACATCGATGCTCTTGTTTGATTGAATAGATGATCTCCTCTTGTGCAAGCTTGTTCGGCTGGACTCCGTAGACTTTGACTTTGTACTAGTATGCTGCTCATCTTGTTGGTTTTGAACTTGAGCTGTAGTTCTGGTTGGAGATATCTTTCGTTGCTTTGATATATGAATTGTAGATAGTATCTTCTTGCAAGTACCCATTTTGTTCATACTCTTCTTATATGTTGACCTCTGCGTCTGCATTATTATATCATCGACTCACCTGATGATTTATGAGGTAACTTAGACACAGTAGTAATCGTAGAACCTCTCCAATTTCAACTACAACTCTACCATCTGCTAGCTATGCATGATTGCTTATTAAATGTGTATCCAATGGGTTAGATATGGTCGATATAAACATAAATAGACTCCAAATACTCCGAGAATCAAAGCAGCCCATCACAGCTCTGTGCAGTTTTGAAAACTGCAGAGCAGGAATTGAAATGGAGATGCATCCTAGAAAAAATTGATTGAGTTACTTTTGAAAAACACCCTCCTACCTCCAACGCCTCAACGAGGCACATTTAAATAGCGTCGCCGATTTGCTATCCATTTTCATTGAAATATTGCAACCCGGTGCCACGGCATGCATTATGAGATGGAGCATTGTGCTATTGTTTAGTACCAGAGAGACAGATAATAAACAGCTCGGTTATATCACATGATGATGACGCTATCGTCTTCCAACACCTCATTATCCAATCACCATAGCGTGGTTAGTTGCAACGCTAGCACAACTATGACGTCATCAATAAGCATTGCTATTGATATCATCAAACCCGCCGTTCAACGCACAAGTAGTAGTAGAAGACGGCGAGCAACCTTCCCAATAACTATTTCAAACCCTCCATCAATTGCTTGCAACAAAGCGTAGTTATGCAGATATTGTTGGATGCACTAATGAAGACACATCAATTGATACTATTGATAGTCAAGACAATCATTTTGGTAGTTGTACACGGTATACAAATGATAATCGTGAATGCAGCATGGAGACTTGCCGTTGGATACCCATCGTTGAAGAAGTAGAGGAGAAGATTGCAAGAAGGAGAACACCATTGCAACGTTATCTTCGTCTGATGAGCAATTGCAAAGCAGTTTCATATCTGACATACTTGAAGATCTTGAAACGCTCGAGAATGATCAGTATGTGAGCAGCGGCTTAGAATATGAAGAGATGGACGAGGATACAGATGAGGAGACTGATATGCCAGGTGGACGACCACGTGCTGTATCTATTATTGAGGAAGACTCTCAACTGCAACAAGATAATCACAATGAACAACCCAGCAGAGGAGCAGTAGTAGATGTTCGTCATGTATCCTTCATAGATGAAGTAATATCCGGATGTCCTCTAGTCACAGGCATAACATACCGTCCAACAACATCTCAAGATGAAAAGACTAAATTGTACTATACATCAAAAGATTATCAAAACTTTGCATTGGAAGATAATATTATGAACGAGAAGAGTCGAAAGTATTTAGTTGGGAAGATTTCATGGTATGTGAAAGTAGTGAGATGAATAGTAAAGAAGAAGAGGAGGAGCGACAAGATACCACCACCGCATCACAAGTAGACAAAGGTGAGAGTAGTATACACAAAGTTGAGACACTTGAAAACTTATGTTACAGTAGTGATACTTATGTTAGGAGCTATTAGGATAGATAGAGATAGATAAATTGGGAGCTAAGAGAAGTAGAGATGTGAAAGATGAAAGAATGAAGAGTGGACATGATATTCCGGAGAATTCGTATCGATATATGCTCAGAGAAGATTCCGAGGTGCTAGCTATATTAAGTTGTTAGATGTAGAGTAGTGGAAATGTACGAGTAGGCTTTGGGAGAATGGATTATGAATCTGATTGACGACATTCATATGGGCTCAGTTATGGGCTCAATGTTGCTAATCAATATAGATTTTGAAGTCCGTGTGTGTTGTGTGTTAAATAGAAGTAAATGATAAGATGTAAACGAGAAAGTATACTCATGTGGATCAACTAGCCCTAATTTGAATATGCCAGACTACATGCCTGTCGTGCCATAATTCAAATAGAACAACAACCACTGAATGAAGCACCAGCACTATGAGCGAAGCTCCGCAATGCTTAACGTACCCGGAGGAATCATTTCCTTATGAATTACAGCTGCCTTTCCACGATCATCGCTTTTCATCTCATTTCTGCATGCCCCATGAGCACGGATAGCTTTTTCATATACATCTTTCGTGAATACTCCACCCATGAATCCATCCTTGATCATATCCATGCAATCGTCATCCCCAGCTCCCGCCCCCAACATCAAATGCTTAACGGCCCTTGCCACATTGCCTCCTTCAATCTCGTGACGGCCAAGATGCCAACGTGATTCTTCACTACCGCCAATGGCTGCCAGCTCGTAATGGTACTTTGCTTTCTTTTTATCTTCTTTCAGAACATCCCCTTTATCATACATATGCCCAAGGTGATTATGGGCTACTACCGAGCCAAGTTTGATTGCCTTTTCAAATAGTTTCACAGCTTTTGTTCCATCCTGAGGTAGACCAGATGCACCTAAACCATACATACACGCCATGTACGAAAAAGCATCATGATCATTACATTCCATTCTTTTCTTTGTCCTCTCAATACTCTCTTCATCGGTTGTATATGCCGGGACACGACAATATGGACAAGGTGGTCTCCATTTCTTTGTATTTCCATAAATACAGCCAGTACAAATAATCTTCCCGCAGCATGATTTCCAAAAGCGGTTCTATCCGATGCATTAATAAATGAGATATAAAAGTGACACATGATATGCACAAAATTTGATAATATAATCAGGTCAGAGGGTAGGTCAGACAAATGTATTTGCAAATGAGACAAATCATTTCAGAAACATTTGAATCTCTCACCTCACCACATACCATCATGGGTAGGAAACAAATGGGGCACTCCTCCTTTGGCGGATGGGGTTTAAATAGTGCCTCTTCATGCAACTCTGCAGCTCGTTGCTTACATTCCTTTTTGTGATGGGGACGGTGAGTAATTTGACAATCTCTACTACAATATTTCACCATCTTACAACCGTTGCATGTTTTGAGATCCCCGCTGCATTCCTCTCTCTTGCCACAATTGGCACATGATGTTGACATGATATTTTCTTTGTCCTTGTCATTGCAATTATCTTCGACGTCAGAGCAGCCCTCATTATGTTGCCAACTATGCGCAACTTTTAATACTATAACAATAGAAAATGCGATAATCGAGGTAAATAGAGTAGACCAGACAGAAGTGTCCATTGCTGATACTATGTCCAACTCTAACTCAATGTATATTTTTTTGTATTATGTGGGTAGGTACTCGTGATGTGTTGGTGCTCACAGTTGATCAATATAAATACCACGACAATCGGAGCATAAAAGAAGGATAAAATACCGTTAAAAATTGATGCATTGACTATAATATCAGTATATGATACTCAATATTGTGAATATGAAATCGTATCTAGAGTTCACACCTATTTAATTTTTTTTAATTTTTTATGAGACTTTGGACGGATATGCACAATACTCAAGACGGGCTGTTATGATGCGCCAATTTCCATCAGATCCACATATCATACTCCTTTCCCGTTGAAAAGAGTAAGAGTGGCAGTTTGATCGGTATTATAGCATTCATAAGCCATCATCTTTTCATTTGGTGGTGGTCTCTATGATCGGTGTTCTCCGAAAAGCTTAGAAAAAAATGACACGTTGCAGCTTACTAGTTTAGTTACTACTCTGCTCTGCATCTCATATCCGCTTGCAATACGACAGAAAGGTCATCCTTAGTATATTCTTACTATTATATTATCATAACAATGTCACTGATCAGTCGGTCAATTCTATCATCGAGTCGTCGTCTCCCAAAATCCTCTTCATTTTTCTTGACATTGACACCTTATCAGAATACCACAGCAACTACTACTAACAATACCCAACAAACAGCACACTTCTCAACAAGTCCAGATTATACTAATTATGAATCATGGCATAAGAACAATTACGAAGATGAGAGTCATACTACTACTGCAATGAATAATGCATCAATTACAAATTTAGATATTTTACAGAACAATTTTGATGAGAACAGTAGCAGTAGTAGCAATAGTACAAAGTTTAACCACCCGGTAGAGGGACCACGTACATCGGTATTAATGGAATTAACAGATAGGGTTGGTGCATTGCATGATGTGTTACGATTCTTGTAAGTCTATATGTTATGTTTCGTAAAAGTAATATAGCAGAGGTTTGCTTGTACTTTTTTGCATTGCATACACTGCAAGTATCTCTGACGCCTTATATATGTTCACAAACTCATATACGAACATCATATGAATATATTACACTCATATGAAACAAGTTGGAAGTATGATGTTAACATTACACGAATCGAATCACGTCCTGTATCCATAACCAATGATGAATCAAAAGTTTTTGACTTCTTTGTTGACTTTTATGGTTCATTATCAGATACCAATGTTAATGCCTTGTTACAAGAATTAAAGGGTATGACTGATAAGTTGTTAGTATTGGATGAGAAGGAGGTGAGTGATATGTGTGTTGAGCTATGACTCATGTGAAAAAGTGCACATGATATGCATATGATGTGCATAGCACATACTCATCACAATCTCTACTCTTTCTCTTCGGATAGGTTCAATGGTTCCCTCGGCACATATCAGATTTGGATTTAATAGCAAACCGTACCCTAGATGCTGGCACAGATTTGGAGGCTGACCATCCAGGTTTTAATGATGTAGAATACAGGAAACGTCGGGCAAAGTTGGCAGAACAGGCATTAAACTATCGGATGCATCATGAGATACCCAAGACAAAGTATACCAAAGAGGAGGTAGAAACTTGGGGATTGGTATGGGATACGATGGAAGAGTTGTGGGATGCATATGCTTGTAAAGAGTACAAAGTGAGTATGCAAAGCTGTTTCGTGTCGGTCGTACTATGTACAATCTCATATCATGCTTTGCATCTCAAACTACATCATCATAGAAATCCATGAATATGATGAAGAAGCATTGTAATTATCACCGGGATGCTATACCTCAACTCTCATCCATATCATCCTTCCTACAATTACAAACCAACTTCCGCCTACGACCAGTTGCAGGTCTAATTAGTTCAAGAGATTTCTTGAATGGCTTGGCGTTTAGAACTTTCTTCTGCACCCAATACATTCGTCATCCAAGCATGCCATTGTATACTCCTGAGCCAGACATTTGTCACGAGTTGCTCGGTCATGTTCCAATGTTTGCAGATCGAGACTTTTGTGACTTTAGTCAAGAAATTGGTTTAGCTTCTTTGGGTGCCAGTGATGAGGACGTGTTAAAGTTAGCTCGATGTTATTGGCATTCTGTTGAGTTTGGTTTGTGTCAAGAGAATGGTAAGAACAAGGCATATGGAGCCGGATTACTGTCATCATTTGGAGAGTTGGAATACAGTTGCAAGGAACGAGATGACAATGAGCAATATGAAGTAGGAGAAGACGGACCTTCAGTTTGATGACGTACACGACGTATTGGCATTTAGAATTTACTCATGCGCAGCCGAGAAGACGGCATTAACAACGGGAAGAAGAAGGGCTGTACTTACCACATAGATCACGAGATACAACTTATTATACATTTAATTTATACTCGATTAGATTTGAATCCACGAAACTTAGGTGGTGGCTTCTTCTTCGTTTCATTCTTCTGCCTTTCATACTTTGTAGCTAGTTCTTCTCTTAGTTTCTTCCTTCCATTCTCCGCGGCTTGTAGTATTTGATGTCTCTGTGTTTGTTTCCCCTGATGTTCTACTGGTAGTTTCCAAACAGAGGTACCATTCAGAGTTCTATTGGTGGTATATCTAACTTTGTTGCACGTCTCACACATCAATTGATTAGTATCAATGTATCCTTCTTTCTTTTCTCCGCAACAACACTCCCACATATACATCGTCATATCCTTACCAGCTGCTATTCGTGAACTGATACTCCAACCAGGAGCGCCCCAATGTTCATACAAATTGGCAAGCTTTGTATTGATGGACCGAAGTAACTCAATAGCATCCGACCTACTCATACCGGACTTAACACACTCATGAATAAACTCTGATGCCTCAATGCGCATACTACCTGTAGTTCTACCTCCTTTCCTACAACTTTCACGGATGGCATCTGCAAATAACTCAAGCTCCTCAGCAGATTTGTCATCGTGTCCAGCAAAACGATATGCAATACGAGTGATGATAGGAGTATTGCAAACATATGAGTAAGCAAGTTTGATTGTTCGGCACTGAGCATCTAATCTCTTCGGTGGAAAGATGAGTAGGTTGCCAAGCCAGCCTGCACAATAACACTCGGGATGAGAGAGTTCACCGCAATCAATCATCGTATCGGTCACTGTAGGACCACGATTGGCAGTAGTAGCGGTGACAAGGAGCTTGTTATCGACGGTACTTGATGCACATACAGTTGGACATGGCACTCCATCATTCAACAAGTTGAAGTAGCTAACTTTACATAGATATAACAATCCACAGAGTAGATCAAACTCATCTCTTGATATCTCAAGCTCCTTTTGAGCAAACTTATTCATATCAGAATCGAATGTCTCTTTGTTCTTTGCAACAACTGGATAGAAGTCGTGTACTGCAATCTTCTTCTCCATCTTATCCATCTCCTCCTTTGTGAGGTATCTTCCACATGCCTCATTGTTCAATGAACTTGGGAAGGATCTCTTGATGGTCATAATACATCCTAAAGTTTCATCAATCTTATTAGTTCCTTTCTTCTTCATAGAATCTATAGATATGATTAATGAAGTAGATGGTATAATGAGAATGTGTGATTATAAAAAGTGTGCATATCATGTGCACAAAATTAGAGCATATCTTATGCACAAAATGTATATGTATATGCAGCGACTATATACACAAAAGGATATGCTTATAAACATATACAATCGATACATAACTCACCTGGAACGGCCCAGTGCAATAGAACTAAGAGTTTAGTGGCCAATGTGATATCATCTCCTCTATTGACACGACCTTTGTATGAGGTATCTTCATCCACAATACGCTCCCACTCCTTCTCTATCTTACTAAATCGTCTCTTAAACTCTTTCTTATTGATTCTCTTGTCGTTTTTATCCTTGAGTAGTTGTACCATAGATTGGATGAGTAATCTTGAGCTGTTGTTTGTACCCTTGTGGTCGTGCACTACTTTCATAGCTTGCTTAATCATGTTTGTATCCATGAGTAGACTGGTTTGTAGGAATGAATGGTTACCAAACTCCGTAGTAGATGGCAACTCTTGAGCGTTGTTAGGAACATATGGTAGTTTGGATGCATTAGAAGTGGTTCGAGGGGTATCAAACTCTTCATTATCTTGTGCATGATTAGAAGATACCTGCTGCTCTTTATCTTTGGCGGTGTTGATAGATGGAGTTTTGCAGTTGCCACTGCTGCCGCTGTTGGTCTTTCTACGCTTTGCTCTCTTACCCATGGTTGGACAGATAGTTGATAGAGGTATTACTAGTGTTACTTAGTAGTTTGGTGCATGTGGATGGGGATTATGAGATTATGAAAGGGGTCGTGAGTTAGAAAGGAGGAGTGATGCTTATTTGGACACCCATCTCAGAGGATACCTTTCGCACATTTCACAACTCCAACATGATGACCTCTCAATGCGGTGCAAATAAATCAGTGGAGTTGATAGTACAGATAAATACCATGCACGACCTCGCCACAACAGAGAGGAGAGGATGGTCTCATAAATTTCATAAAGGTGCCGATATCACCATCAAACCAATAACCAACTTGTCCTTCATATACCATAACACTACAAGTAAGTTTTGATGTTGTTGATGTGTTGTATTGCAATAACCATCGTATTCCTCTTGTATGTATTGCAATTAATACATAGCTAATCGTGTTTATTACTGCTTTATTATCATCATCTAGGTGCACCATCCTCCAAAAACAAATTGCAACTACATCATACAATACATCATGGCACGTAGCACATCTTCCACGTCAAAGACGTCACGTCGTAAGAAGTCCAAGATATTTACTGAGGGGCAGATTGTGTCTGCAATGTGGTGCAATGATGATAACTTTCATGGGTTGGTTTACCCTGGTTCTAAAGTCGAGTATGACAACGGTGATGGAACCTATCACATTGTATATCCTGATGGAGATGAAGATCCTTCATTAGATGCCGAATACATTTGGCCTACAGGTAAGGATATGCATATCACATATCATATACATACTATACACACCCTTGTTTCTAATTGTTATCATTTCTAATACACGATCTCAATCTTCTTTATACACCGTACCATATATCATGGCAGCATCTACATGTACCAACACAACTTCCTTAACATCAACAACATCTGATGAGCAGAGTGGGTTTTGGAGTAGAGGAGTATCATATCCAACATACCAAGAGATGGTAGCTGCCAAGCGTAGTGGTAACCAAGACAAACTTGAATCACTTGGTTTAGGAGAGGAGGATATGGCATCCATGAGACGGGAGGCGGCAGCGGCGGCTGCTGCAAAGAAATCCAAGGCCAAGAAGAAGAACAAATCCAAGTCTAACCACAAGCGTGAGGAGGTTGGAGTGGCTGCACGTAAATATAAGTTACGTAATCGTGAAACAACTCCTGTCCCTGTCCTTCTATCTGTAGAGGCAGCGGCCGAGTTAGTTCAGAAGTCGGAGGAGGTGAGTGTTTGTTTAATTGTACATATGATATGCTCATATGATATGTACACATGATATGCACATTAATCCTATACTCATATTCATCCTTCTTCTTTATATCTATAATCAGATTCAGAATCAGAAGGGAGCCGATGAGAAGGAGATGAAGAAGAAGCGGCCAAAGAAGAAGCGGCCAAAGAAGAAGACTGGTGAGGTATATGTACTAAATCAGATATTTATTATACCCTTTGTATTATATCATTTCTAATTCTAAGCACCATGTTCTTTATTAAATCTTTATCAGGTCCAACCACTACCAATTCCAAAGGCCAGACAATATGTGCAAAAAGGTCTACTTCTGCAAAGAATGCGTTAGCTCGTGGTGCTTGGGGGGTTATACTTAGGCACGAGATGAAGGCCAAGCATGGACGGCAGCTTGGTCAACTTATGTGTGAGTTTGCCACAGATGAGGACTTGGAGCACATTGAACCCTGGAAGGGTCGTATCAAGAACGAGATGAAGGTTACTGACAAACGACGTAATCGTCGGAGAATGGTAATGAGTGTATCAAAGGACCCTCAAGATGAGAGTAAGCCCATTATTGGTGTTCGATTTGCTGTTATTAGCGATGTCCTCGACCGCCTCAAGACGAGTGGTATTGTTTTTGGAAAGTTGAAGAACAATAAGAGTATTTATGCTCAGCTTCACACTAGAATGACTGATTGTGGTTTCAAGAAAGTGGAAGGTCCTTCCAAAAGGGATGTGCAAATTGCAAGTTCAACTCCAGAAGTTATGGATTCCTTTGAATACATCTATGTTCATCCTCTATTTGATGTCAACAAGCCTGAGCTCATCCGTAAGATTGTTCAGAATAGCGTAGACAGCCAGTGGTCATATGACTCTCTTTGATTTGATGTGTTGGATGTTTGGTAGTGGTAGTAGCGAGTAACTTGTTTTAGATGCATGTTTGTATTTGTTATATCCAACCTAAGTTTGCATACCTAAGTTTGCCAAGCCGTCCGATCATCCAACCTAAGTTTGCATACCTAAGTTTGCCCAGTCGTCCGATCATCAAGCCTTGGGACCCAGCCGTAGCTGCCTCGCAAGATTTCCCAATCACAACATATCAACCAGTCTACTTCTTGGCAGAGAGTTTAGGAGGTGAGTATTGCTGATGTTAGATGTGACAATGTTCATGTGTAAAAAGTGTGCATACATATGCACAAAAAGTATATCTCACTGATATCTTACTTTGCATGAGACAGATGCCAAGATCAAAATGAGAAAGTATTGTGAGGAATTACCACGTCCCTTCTTTGCCCTATACAATACACAAACTGAAAGTGTGCATATTGACAGACCTGTTCGACGAGCATTAGGAGTGCCGGACGCCAAGTAGCTAAATTATAATGAGGTAGTCTAACTTGGAGATGACTCATGAGTACGAGGAGAACAGATGAGACTGAGAATGAGGGTATACAATGTAATGAATTTTTAATCTAGTGTTTGAGAATTAGTCCATACTGCAACTAGGTCGATCTACTTCATCTCTTGAATAACCTTGGGCTTGTGTTTTGTCTTAACTCGAAGGAATAACGGTACTGACTTTTCTCAAACAAATTTAATGCAAATCAACGACTACAATCCGATCAGTTATCATCCTATAGGCCTCTGTGTAGCCCATTATAGGAGACTATGGAGTTGATAATCGTGCAAATGAATAGAGGGAGTAGTGCTCAGCTCTGTAACCTCAATCACTGCATTGCAATGATAGAGGAGCGGCCCATAACAACATAAATATTGCATAATCAAACACATATCATGTGCTCATCGTCATCACATAATCAGAGCTTAGAATCATCAAAGAGAGCTCATTATTACATCATGCCATCATCATTGTCATCTTCAGAAACAATCACCTCTATCAGCAACATAACTTGTAGTCAGCAGCGGAAAAAGATGAAGACTGATCGACCAGTACTTCGACGAGTTAGTATCGAGAGTACTGCTGTGCGCTTCTCATCTACCGTTAGTATGCGTAGTTTCTACTATGATGACGACAAACTTCAACTTGGCAACTCATCATCATCACCGTCATCATCTTGGTTGCAAAAGGAAGAAATAGATGCCATCAAATCCCAAGCCAAGACATTGGCAAAGGTACATCGTTGTCTCCGTAAATCATCTCTTTCTAAAGCAGAGGCAGAAGCCTTTGCAAAGATATCTCCAACTCGATATGAGATCCAAGGAGAGAGTCTACGAGGGTTAGAACATATCACATCAAATGGACGTGATCGTCATGCATTGGCAAGAAGCGCCATCAATGCTGTAATTAGAGAGCAGAATACACAGTTCCTAGAGTATATACATGACAACAATGTCAAGTCTTCATCATCTCTCACATATGTAGACGGTGATGGAGTAGATCAAATCAAGCGTCATGCTATGAAGATTGATACATATAGATTATCCAAGGTATATGGAAGGAAGACGAAGCAGTCTTTGTCATATGCTCAACGTGTAGCGAGAGAGGATGCCAAGATTGCGGCGAGTATATTAGCTCAAGACTTGGCGGCTACCTCAAGATCTGATGATGCCATGGTTCTTTGAGAAGATGAGAGAGTATCTCCTCATTACTCTCTTGTATTGTACTAGGTATTAGATAGGAATAGGAAGAAGTAGACCCAAGCTATGTATTATATTAGTAGATGATGTATATAATTCTAATGAATAGAATTGATATACACATACCGACATGAAAACTGCCGAAGAAGATATTATGTAGACAAGGAGATGACTAGCGCTGAATACATACCTATGCTGTCTGCATAAGTATGAGCTGATAGTAACCAGGCAGTATTGGCATATGGATTGGATCATGTAAGATACCTTTCTAAATATACACTTTATCTTATATCTCTTTGTCTACTCTACTCCACAACAACATCACCAATGAACACCGTTGATGATACTCTACGTGGTACACGGTTGTTCATCATTGCTGTCTTTGTTGTTACTTGATTCAGTGAACTATCCTCTACATAGAGTGATAGTCTGCGTGGCACATATGGCTTCTTATTCTTAGGCTCATTTGCTTCTACTTCTATTTTGTCAAAAACTTCATAATTGACAACTTGATTCTTCTTCAATTCAGTATCTACAATAACATCTCCAATGTAAGTACTTGATAATGATTCATCACATTGATAAGATGATTTGGATACAACCGATGATCTGCGAGGGATACGGCGGCGAGAAGAAGACGTCTTGGACACATTCGAGTGACTATCGGCGTCGGAAGGATTCATACTACTAATACTGATATATGTTATTGAACGGAGGTATTGATTTGATTTATGAGCTCTCTCTTTATTTGGATGCATTTGACCTTCTTGCTCTTATTGGGTCTTGCTTACACACTTATTATCTATGCAGTTTTTAAGATCAGTCTATGCAGTATTGAATACCGTCACGTCTACATGGCAGTAGATGGCAGTAGATTAGGCCTTTTCAAATCGGTATCCTTTTCACCCTCACCTCATCATCACCACCAGCAACTGTGGCCTCTTTAACAACAAGCCCCTGATATTGATATTCAATCCGGACTGCAGTCTACCTCATCTACATCAAACCTAGATAACAATAAGCAACAAGCGCAACAACGTCGCACTAGTAGTTCTCGAAATCGTAGCAATTCCTACACACTGCAATCAACAACAACATCATCATTGAAAATCTTACCAGAAAATCTACCAATAATCGATACATCAATCTTCCTCCACTCAATATTCTAATATGGAGGATCATAATGAGATTGATGGTAGTTGTAATAACCAAGAGCATAATACAATTCGACGTCGTTCCTCTAGCCTTTCTAGCGGTGATGATAAGGAATTAAAGGATACCACTGCCGCAGTCGATAATAACAACGAGACACAACCAATCTTATCATATACAGATTATGGACAAAGAAGACCAGCACGACGTTCATCTCGTTACACAAATAATAAACAACAACAACATCCACCCCAGTCTACTCTAGTGGTACAATCATCTCCTCTAGATTCTACACAAGAGGATAACAACAACTCTTCTTTTTCTACCAACAATAAAATTATGTCAGATAACAAGAGAGAATCATGGCAGATTAATACCGATTGGGATTTAAATAATTATGATAATAGTTTTACTAGTCAGGCATCTTTGTATCATGTATTGGGTGAGTTCTTCTTTTGTGTGTTTGTTTGTATTGGTATATTGATGTGTGGGTTAGGAGAGATTGATGGGATTTCGGATATACACTTTGTTTCTTTTGAAGACTTAAGATGTGTGCATCTTTCGGATATACACTTTGTTTTGAATTTGAACACAAGATTGTGTGTTTATACACTTTGCAAAGTTTCACTGCTTATCTACTTTATTTCTTCTCTTCTTTATATATTAGATGAATTAGATGAAGAACAGAGTGATGAATATGTAGATGAGACAAAGCAAACACCCAACGAAGAGGAGGTCAGGGGAGATAACCCTACTGAAGAGTTGGACAAGCGTATCAACAACATTGGAGAAGAGTTTGAGCTACCAATACAATTTAAATCCAATGGATCATCATCAGACATATCAACAACATTTAGTAAGCCAGTACGAAACAATAACAACACATCAACGGGATCATTACAGTCAAATCATGAAACTAGAAGATCTGATAGTAATCGAAGTTTTGGCAGTAAGGGAAGCAGCAAGGGAAGTAATGTCCCACGAGGTAGGTATTCAATTGATGCAAATGATGATTTTGGTTCACTACTACTACTGAATAATAATAATATGAATAAGAAAGGACTATTATCAAAAGCACAAACACAATCATTGAGAAGTATCAATAACAACAGCAACAGTGGTGGAGGAGGAGAGAATAAGACATATAAACGATCAGTACAGGATACATTACGACATGATGAGGGATTGGCAAGTTCTATCTTCTCACGTAATTCTGACTGTAGCTTTGGGAGTGTTAGTGCATCAGATAGATCAGGGAGTGGTAACATCTTTGGCAGTGGTGGTACCAACATGACAAGTACAGCAAATGAATCATGGACAGCATCCAACACTAGTAGCGGTGGTGCAGGGGAACGATTGAATGAATTAGATGAATATTGGAGTGGTACAAACTTACGAAAAAGTCAAGTAAAACAACAGCATGTAGAGCCATGGACAATAGAAGGTAGTGATAGGAGACGAAATATGAATAATGTATTTGATGATTTGGTATTGGACGATACTAATAAGAAAGAGTAGACCACGATGGAGGAAGACGAGGCAACTGTAGGCTGTACAACTAGAAGGTCATTCTCGGGCGGATAGTCGGTGAGAGTTTGTAAATGTCGCAAGTCACAAAACTGCACAGGACATCATCGAGTGGCCCTTGTGGCTACTCTTCTACAAAGTTCAATCACACATCACAACATCGCCGAGCTGCCGCAGAGCACAGTACTACACTCCGCTGACCCATCATCAGACATGCTAAATAACTCCATAATATCGAGTAATAGGCTGCGGCGGCACTTTAAGAAAACAAGACAATGAAATTACCTCAAACTAAGAAAAAGAAGAAAGTTATGGCTATGGATGCCACTGAAAAGAAGAGATTAGATGAAGCTCTTGCTGTTAAAGTATGTGTCAACTGCAGCTCATCGAAGAATACAAAAACACGACACGATAAGGCAATACCCGCTTTTTCTACCAGGCGTAAATCACGAGTACCTAAGCAGATTCCAGTATTGCAAACAAGTTGGAACTCTACAAATTGGGAAGCTATGGGCGCTGTTTCATTGACATCTAGCCAAAGTAGTATATATCAAGTAATTGACGTCGATACAAAGGACGGTAATGGCAAGCCGATATTGACAAAGCGTAAACCATTACATCAATTATTAAAAGAGGACGAGGAGGCATTCGAAGCGAGTTTAAAAGCACTATGTTTGGGTGTTAAGAAGAAGACCAATGGATTGTCATCAAGTATGATATAACCTTTCGATTCCTGAGAATCGTGAGGTATGAGATGTACATATGATGTCATCTCTCGAAGAAGGTTTAGGTGAACGGAAGTCTAGGATGAAGTTTAAGACATTAGGATCATAAGCTTTAAGTCATATCTACTCATACATTAAGAAGTTTAAGTCTACGACGCAGCTCCTCAGTTTCTTCCCGTAATTCCTCTCTTTCTTTATACACCTGACGCGCTGCCCTTAAGCAATCATTACAGCTATTCTCCCCATTTTTACAAGTGTCAATTACACATTTCGAGCGTACCCCTTCCCCACAATGAGTGACATCGTAGGTCTCTCCATCGTAACACTCTACACAGTGCCTTTTGCAATTGCAAATACCCAAACCCTCACAATAGTGGAATTGGACACATTCGAGGCATCGAGTTTGATTGCAACCTGCACATGGATGGACACAACACTTGCATACTCTTCTATTGCAAGTATCACATTTCTTCTTACAACCATCACACACACCCGCCGGAGAGCACTCACATTCTTCTACATTGGAACATTCTGCACAGTATACTTTTTCACAGGCAGGGCAACCATCGATTAAATCATCCACGTTACATTCATAACAGACGGATTTTAGGCAATCATAGCAGATACTATCTCGTTGTCCACAAATACCTACTTCATTGTTGTTACATTCTGAACATCTGATACGAAAGTTCATCAGCCTTTCAGTTGGATGTCAAACTTTGTGAGGACGTAGTCCAAACTGTGAATGTCTTTTATATATCAATAATACGCCCATTCGAATTGTCTCTTCAAGCTGATTCTAAAAAGGTCAACTTTGTTTCTGGTCAATGTATTGATATTGGGCACATTTCACTGGCCGTGAGCTTAAAAGTGACGGAATGACCCTAGACCGTAGTTTTTCGATTGACAAAAAGGTCAATATTAGACGTTCTAACCATATCCATTGGATAGAGGGCAGTGAGGGGATTCTAAATCACTAAGAATCATCTCCATAGCACTGTTGGTCGCAAAGTTGTGAAAGGATACTGTGATTAGTTAGTTGTTGCAATGGGGTATCCTTGGAAGATTGATACTGTGAGATGGTACTATTGAAGTAATGACATTATATATGTTGTACAGGATAGTTTGGATGATAGTTTTGGGTGTTTATGAGTTTCCATGTCCCGTGACACACCAATTGAAGTCTTATTTTTAAATACTCCAAGTAATGATATCGTATTTACACATGATATAGAGTTGTTTCAATGGTTAGGGTTGAGAGATCTCATGTTTGTTGTTGTATCATGTATCGCTCTTATATAAACCCCTAAAGAGTTTTACCATGAAAACTCTCTCAACCTCACAAATCACAAATCATTAAACAAAACAAAAGTTGCGGCGGCTCCTATAATTACAACAATAAACAACAACAATTGAAGGTCTCATCATAAGCACATCATACTTCTTTCATTAATAATAATTGAGTTGTATCTCCGCGCAGTATATTAATATAGCAACAAAACACGTAAATAAACAAAATAAAAAACAAAGTTAAAAATGCCACCCAAGAAGAAAAAGGAAGCCGAAACACCCGGCGATAACCTAACGCGTATTGCAATCGTTACAGCCGAGAAGTGCAAACCAAAGAAATGTCGTCAGGAATGTAAAAAGTCATGTCCGGTCGTTAAACTTGGCAAACTATGTATTGAAGTTGGTCCCAAATCTAAAATTGCCTACCTATCCGAACCACTCTGTATCGGATGTGGTATATGTGTGAAGAAATGTCCATTTGAGGCAATTAATATTATTAATTTGCCGAAAGATTTGGAGAAGAATACGACACATCGATATGGTCCCAACTCGTTCAAGTTGCATAGATTGCCCATGCCGCGTCCTGGACAAGTATTGGGATTGGTGGGAACGAATGGTATTGGTAAATCCACCGCATTGAAAATATTGGCAGGTAAAATGAAACCAAACCTGGGACGGTATGACAGTCCACCCGATTGGGAAGAGATATTAGTACACTTCCGTGGATCCGACTTACAAAATTACTTCACGAAGATATTAGAAGATGATATCAAGGCAACAATTAAACCACAATATGTTGATCATATTCCCCGTGCGGTACGTGGCTTGGTTGGTGATATATTAAAAAAGAAGGATGAACGTACCGAGAAGGAAGGTTGGGATTGTTTCACGTGGGCAACCGAGGAGGCGGAGTTGACACACGTGTTGGATCGTGATGTGGGTGTATTGAGTGGTGGTGAATTGCAGCGATTTGCTATCGCGGCTGTGGCTGTTCAGGCATCGGATGTTTATATGTTTGATGAGCCTAGTTCATACCTTGATGTGAAGCAGCGATTAACCGCGGCACATATGATCCGACAGGTATTGGATCATACCGAATTGGGAGATAGACGGTATGTATTGGTGGTGGAACATGATTTGGCAGTATTGGATTATTTAAGTGATTACGTCTGCGTGTTGTATGGTAGTCCGGGTGGGTATGGCGTGGTTACCATGCCGTTTAGTGTTAGGGTTGGTATTAATGCCTTCCTGGCTGGATTTATCCCCACGGAGAATTTACGTTTCCGTGATGATTCGCTAACCTTTAAGATTAGTCAACGTGCCGAGGGTGGTGGTGAATTGGGTAAGAATGATGTGTTACGGGATTATAGTTACCCCTCCATGACCAAGACACAGACGAAGGGTACTGCCAAGTTTATCCTACATGTCGAGGAGGGAAGGTTTACGGATTCAGAAATTATTGTATTATTGGGGGAGAATGGTACGGGTAAGACTACCTTCGTTCGTATGCTTGCCGGGTTACTCAAGAGTGATGAACAGGCAAGGCTTGAGAAGGAGGGCAAGTTGGATGAGGCCGCGTTGGCCGGTGCACCCGACCTTAACGTATCGTACAAGCCTCAGAAAATATCCCCCAAATTCCAAGGCACGGTTCGTCAGTTACTTCACAAGCGTATTCGTGAAAGTTACATCCATCCACAGTTTGTAAGTGATGTCATGAAACCCTTGAATATGGATGGTATTATTGATAATGGCGTGCAGAACTTGTCGGGGGGTGAATTGCAACGTCTTGCCATTTGTTTGGCACTGGGTACACCTGCCGATGTCTACCTTATCGACGAACCCTCGGCATACCTTGATAGTGAACAACGTATCAACTGTGCCAAGGTTATTAAGCGGTTTATTATGCATTCTAAGAAGACTGCATTTGTGGTTGAGCATGATTTCATCATGGCAACATACCTTGCCGATCGAGTGGTGGTATATAGTGGTCAACCCGGTATAGAGGCAACGGCCTCGGCACCACAGAGTTTGCTAACTGGTATGAATACCTTCCTCAAGTCTTTGGAGGTAACATTCAGGAGGGATCCTGTTAACTTTAGGCCAAGGATTAATAAGAAGGGAAGTCAGAAGGATCAAGAACAGAAGAAGAATGGTAATTACTTCTTCTATGATGATGGCGGGAATGATAGTGATTCAGATGATGATCTATAAAGAAGGAGATGAGATGAGATTAATGTATTGGAGGTTGGGTCGGAAGAAGTGTAGTATGGAGTAGTGTTTGGGTGGATTTGTGATGGCAATTTGATGGTGATTTAAGGACGAGTTAGTTTGGGGAAGAAAGCGGAGATTCAGTGATATTATATAGGGGGATTATATAGTAGTGGAGAGAATATTAAGTAAAACAGATGAGGAACACTTATATTGGTGGCACCTCGGTAGAGCCGCGGCGATCTGTTTGGTTGGGGGTACTTAGTAAAGAAGAAGCAAGAAGAAAAGTAAATTTAATGCCTAATGGCCATGCTTAAACAGAAGCTGCTTCCGTGTGTCGTTTAGTAATTACTTTACTATAAACTGCATATCTCTAGCATACTATTCATACAGCTGATCATGTTGTCCAGCAATCATAAAAGCTTATATCATCTTCCAGTTGCTGAATTTTGTCTTTATAATTCGTAGGGGTATCCTTAGATTCTATGGAATTCAATGGTAAGGTTTGCTTATTCTTTGTACTATGCTGATTCATCTTTGACTTTGCTAATGTTTCTACTCTAGGAATGAGGCTATCTACAACGCCGGCACACCCATTTAGAACAATTTTCGTAGTTCCAAATAGAATACGACAGCACGCGTCCAAATATGGCGCCGCCAAGAGTCAAACTAACTCAACCGCCCTTTTTGCCGCCTCCGACACCACTAATCTGCTAGGAGGAAGGAGTTGTTGGTGCTCGATAGCATGCGTCATTATCATCGTCGTGGCAACGTCATCGTGTAGTATGCGGTGGCTGCTATATGCAGCGTTATAGTGCTACATATTAGGCATAAAATAACAACAATTCATACCACAACATATGATTGCAATCATAGTAAAACTACTACTCTACTATTACTCTATCCAGTCAACATACTAACAATGGATAGTATTGTTGTGTTTATGATACTACAATGTCTTAATAATTGACGGCGGCGGTGGTGGCAACAACGCGAATATATCAACAATAGTTGTCTATCGTCGTCTAATGTGCTACATCATATTATCGTCGACGATGACTATTCCTCCTTCATAACATTATCATTCGATTGATAGTAGATGGTGTGGACGGCAACAATGGTATAGAATTATTAGAATGCAGGTCGGCATGGGGTACTATCACGTCATCTAAACACATCATATTCGTCGTCGTATCTTATATGCACAATAATCTGTGGCCACTAGGCGTCTTTTAGAGGCATAATACACGGATGATATCTATATGTACACGTGCATTTGGTTTTACGGCGGATTATGTTGTATTGTTAGACGTTGGGAGTATCGTTCGTCGGGGTATGGATAGATATGTAGAAGGTATATGTGTAGAAGAACTGTTTGTATTAGAGGTGTAGTAGTTAAGATGTTAGAGATTGAGTTGCATGATAGAAGAGGTAAGTTATTTGGTATGTTATGTCTGTTGTATATTCGTATCGTATCGTCACGTCTCACACATATCGTATATATATATGAATCAACACAGTTATGTTTGTATCATCTCTTTAGTTTTATTTCTATAGCAGGATACGATATCTATATCCAGTAGCTCGGGATTAGTTTAGTATCAGATTAGTATCAGAACAGTTAGTACATCTATGTCAGAGAGGACTACCGTAGCGCGTTGTGTGTGCATATGATGTGTTCTTCTTCAAAGAGTGTAAGTCAGTTTCGGTACACCGTAGCTCGCCTGACAAGAGTGTGCTTACCGGTTTGAGACCTTAACTGCATCTACTATGAATTAGAGAGACTGGGGCTAGTCATCAAAAGTAACATTTAGTGGAGGAGATGATATGATTCCGGTAAACTCTTTTGACATTGTTGTTTTTGCCGCGTGAGTTAGCATGTTCCAATACTATACTACACACATAATGATGAGGAACAACACTACACACATGATGAGGAACAATAGTTGTATCGTATATAAATACAACTCCAGCATGGCGATGTACGGCAGGTGGGTTATTATTATTTGCTGATAATGTGGATGTGAAACTACTACCTCCATCGTGACGTCTTGCCTTGCTTCTCCCCGGAGTGCCCTTTGGAGGGGAGTGTGCATTATTGGGACGTACCGGCGGTGGTCGTTGAGGTGATGATGCAGTGCGCAATGGCATCGATTAGTATACCCTCTTGTCCGTTGTCAGCAGTATCATGTGTTAATGCATCATTGATATGATATGATGCCGGCGGTACATTATTAGCACTAGAATCATCTATGGCACTACGTTCTGAATTGCTATTATTATTATTATTGATATCGATACTGCTATTGCCATTGTGGATAGATGCAGTTGTAGATTGCGTATTGCTGTTGTTGATAGGAGTCCGTTGGTATTGTTAGTCTTGCCTTCCCATTTATTCCTTATCCTGTCAAAGATAGATGGCATCATATTTTATCATTGTCGGAACAACATCCCGATATATTACCCCTCAACTACCTACTTCATTGCAATAGAAATGATGCGATTGCCTATGAGCTATGAGAGAAGTCGAGCTAAGTTTGTTGGGCGGGGGGCGCCTAGAGCAAGAAGATACCATTGGATTTAGCGCGTGCTGTCGTATTCTATTTGGAACTACGAAAATTGTTCTATATGGGTGTGCCGGC
>Ga0214477_100329_pt1 | contig 33787 bp, 25 predicted proteins | sample M1_20Mar14CPVII9_FD_165058 | JGI IMG/M metagenome (GOLD analysis project Ga0214477, IMG submission 165058) | Marine eukaryotic communities from Monterey Bay, California, United States - M1_20Mar14CPVII9sort6BwellC16 | ecosystem: Environmental > Aquatic > Marine > Unclassified | place: USA... | reverse complement strand
CCTCGGCAATGTTACTAATGATCATGTTATAGTTAAGCCGCACGATTGTCAGTACCTTTTGGCTCAGCGGCATCGGCATCGGCGGCAGCTATTGCAATGCGTGCAATCACAAAAGTCTAACCATATCTCTCTCTCTCTCTATTGCAACTCTCAACTTCCTCCATCTTCTCTTCCCCAACAAAACAGACGAGGAATCGGAACCACTCTCCTCTAACAATTCTACATACGAACCAATCAATGTAGAAAATAAATCAACATCAACATTATGGAAGAAATTATCAATCACCGGCTGTGCCGTACTTCTAGCAATCGTATCGTACACCACCTTCTCCTCACATCGTACACCAATTAACTCAACAAATATTGATCTAGACAATGTCAATTTACTATCGAAACATTTAGATGGACAAGATTTAATGTCGGATCATGGTGCCAAGGCTGGTAAGAAGGGGGATGGCAGTGGTGAGAGTAGTAAGAAGTTAACAAAGGCTGAGATGAATACGAAATTGTTTGATGATCAGCGTGAGTTTTTATTTGTGTATTGTGTGTTATGTGTTCACCTCGGTCTTTTATAGCTATATATTTTACATTGCCTCTAACCCCAACAACACACATACAATCTCATATACACACACCATACAACAGATCGATACATTCTACCCGATTACGACTCCAAATCACCAGTCTCCAACTTTTTACCAGGCGTGGCCGGTGTATTCGGCAAACCAGTATGGTCCTTCTACGTCAATCGAGGACAATGCATAGCCTCCTTCGGTTTAACCTCGAAAGACTTTCCATTATTAGAATTCTCATCAGCCAATAAGGCATATCAATTAACACCCTATATTGGTTTCCGTACCTTTATTCAAGGAAGTAGGAGTGGATCGAAGGGTAAAGAGAATGGTAATTCATTTCTAATTGAACCTTTTTCACCGACTAATACAAAGATTGATGGATTGGATGATTATGATACAAGTAAACCTGATAGGACAATGTATGTTGGTACTAACGAATTGGAAATTAAGGAAGTTGATACTGTACATGGTGTTACCACAAGTGTTACATACTTTGTATTACCCGAGGAAAACTTTGCAAGTTTAGTACGTAAAACTACCTTAACAAACTCAGGTGATGATACATTGACATTATCGGCATTGGATGGATTGGCAAAGTTGGAACCAACGGGTGGGAAGTTACAATGGGGACTTAAGAATATCGGTCGAACACTCGAGGGTTGGATGGGAGTCTATCATGGTGATGAGACATTAACTTTGCCATTTTATAGAATGAGTACTGAACCTAGTGATACTGCCTCTGTTAAAATTGAGGACGCTGGACATTATTGTATTTCATTTGTCGAGGATGGGAAGAAGAACAAGTTGTTGCCGATTGTTTATGATACCGAGAAGGTATTCGGCTTCTCAACAACATTAGCCGAACCGAATGGATTGATTACCAGTTCGATTGATAAGATTGTTAAGAATCCACAATATGGTGATGCCAAGACCTCGTCAGCATTTGCGGCATTACAGGATGTTAAATTGGCACCGGGTGAGTCTGTTACCGTCACGTCATTCTATGGTGAGACTGATCATATTGAAAAGTTACCAAGTATTGCCAAGAAGATTAGTAAGAGTGGATATGCCGTGGATAAGTTGGAAAGAGCACGTGATTTAATGGACGAATTAACATCAAGTGTTGAGACACATACTGCCAATCATTTGTTCAACGGGGCTATTAAGCAGAACTATTTGGATAATAGTTTACGTGGAGGCATGCCATTAATTCTTGGAGAGTTGGATTATGAAGCACGATCATCCAATGCCGATGAAGATGATCGATTAAAAGTATATCATGTATTTTCACGTATCCATGGTGATTTGGAACGTGATTATAATGATTTTAATATCGATCCAACGTACTTCTCTCAAGGACCCGGTAACTATCGTGATGTAGCACAGAATCGACGTAATGATGTCGTCTTCAGTCCACGTATCGGGGCCTTTGTTGTGAAACAGTTCTTATCATTCATCCAAGCCGACGGATATGAACCATTAACTGTCGAGGCTGTGGCATACCTTGTCGAAGACCCCTCCAAGGCTGCACGTGTTGCTGGATTGATTTCGAATCCCAAGGATAAGTCCGCCGAGGTTGTGGGTAATATTATTGGGGGAGGTATTTTCCGTCCTGGACAGTTGTTTACCTTGTTTGAACAGTTGAATGTCAACTTGACTGTTAGTAATCAACGTGCCATTGATGAGATTATGGCCATCTCAACTGAAACTCCCATGGCTGTTTACGGTTCAGGATATTGGGCTGATCATTGGGAGTATTACCTTGACTTGATTGAGGCATACACTTCCATCTATCCCGATGGTGAAGAGAGTCTCATGTATGATACCGAGTTGCAATACTTCTTCTCAACGGCAAGTGTTAAGCCACGTAGTCAAAAGTATGTGTTAGATTATACCTTTGATGGTAAGTCGAAGCATGTACTACAGCTTGATGCTACCGACTTTGATGAGGCCAAGGTTAAGGAACAGGCCTCATTCCGTAATCAAACGACTGGACTTGTTGCCAATGAGGCGAATTGGCAACGTACCGGTAAGGCAGGGAAGGGACGTGCCATGAAGAGTTCGGCACTTGCCAAGCTCTTCCTCCTTGGTGCTATCAAGTATGCCACTCGTGATGCCTACGGTATGGGAATTGAGTATGAGGGTGGCCGTCCTGGATGGAATGATGCCATGAATGGTTTGGCTGGGTAAGTGCTTCTGTATTGTGTTGTTTTGTTTACCGTTTTAGTATCATCCAACTCCAACTAACATCACATTTGATCTACACTTGTCAACTCAAACTCAATCCGTATACTACAGAATGGTCGGATCTGGAATGCCCGAGACATTTGAGTTGTCTGAACTTCTCAAGTATGTCCTTAGTGTCGTCACGAAGTACCAGCGTCCTATTGTCATCCCCGCCGAGCTTGGTGAGATGGTCGACTCAATCAACGATGCCCTTGACGAACTAGTCTCAAGTGGATACAAAGATGCCAAGGTTCTACCCACTGATGTGCCCAAGGAACTGTTCAAGTATTGGGACACTGTTGCCTCTGCTCGTGAGAACTACCGTAATGACGTCCAGTACTACTTCTCTGGCAACACCACCAAGATCTCGGCGGATGATGCGATTGAAATGCTCACAAACTGGTACGATCAAGTTCAGATCGGTGTCAAGAGGGCTATTAAGATTGGAAGTAAGGGTATTGATGATGATGGTAAGAGTGGTATTCCTCCATCATACTTCTCTTACAACATTACCGAATGGGTCAGGACGAAGAAGAAGAGTGCCAAGGGTCTACCTCTTGCCAATGCCAAGGCCATGTCTGTTGGTGTATTCCCCCTCTTCCTCGAAGGACCTACTCGTTACATGAAGCTCATCGTTGATGATGATGAGAAGATGGAGGACATGTACAACAAGGTCCTTAACTCTGGTCTTCGTGATGATAAGTTGAAAATGTACTTCCTCTCTGCCGATTTGACTGGACAGAGTTATGACATGGGCCGTATGATGGCCTTTGCTGCCGGGTGGCTTGAGAATCAATCCATCTGGATGCACATGAGTTACAAGTACTACCTCCAGCTTCTCCGTGGTAAGCTGTACGATCAGTTCTATTCCGAAATGAAGGGCGGTGGAATGTTACCATTCATGGACCCCGACGTCTACGGTCGTTCATTGTTGGAGTGTTCCTCCTTCATTGCCTCCTCTGCCTTCTCGGATCCCTCCGTCGCTGGACGTGGATTCCTAGCCCGTCTTAGTGGTTCTACTGCTGAATTCCTTAGTATGTGGAAGCTCATGTTCATGGGTCCTAATCCATTCGTCGTCAATGATGACGGTGAGGTTGAGATGCAGCTCATCCCTGCACTTCCTATTTGGTTGTTTGAGGATGCCGAAACTGGTGCAGAGGGTACTCGTGACGATGAAGGCAACCTCATTGTTAGTTTCAAGCTCTTTGCTTCCATTAAGGTTACATACCATAACTCTCTTGGTACTGATCTATATGAGGTATCACCCACGTCATACACTGTAACAATGGACGATGGAAGTACTGTGGAGGTTGAGGGATCTACTATCCCCACTGAAACTGCCCTCAAGATTCGCAAGTTGCTTGGAGTAGACTCTATTGATGTATACTTCTAAGCATGATCGGATTGTAGGGTAGTGAGGTTGAATTGGATAGAATTATGTAGAGAAAGTGTTGAGGGTGATACTCTTTATCACCATTATAGAGTTTTGTTAGTTGTGAGAAGAGACCATATGATGTGAATCTATAATAGTCATTCGTCTGCTACCAGTAGGAACCAACTGCAGGTGGTGAGGTGAGCGGAGGCGGAATGATTTGTGTCTCCTGGTCTCGTCAATTAGTAGAGAGTTATACATTAGTTGATACAACTAGTCATCATTTCTAATTGGATACTAAGATATGATGGCAAGTTGTTACATAATTGCAAACACTACTTTACTCTAAACTACTGTGCATATATTAATCAAACAGAACAATACAATCCAGTTACAAACCTCTCTCCTTCTATTGTCTAAAGACGGAGACGCCTTCCAGATCCTTTACTAGATTTGCTACCACTTGCTTTGCTAGTTTTGCTAGAAGAAAGACGACGTCCCTTTCCAGACTTTCCACTTCCACTTCCACTTGCTTTGCTACCACTTCGAGATGCTTTGCTACCACTACCACTTGCTTTAGATCCAGAACCAGCCTTACCAGAGAGTAGACGAGCTTTCCCTCCCTTGGCAGAGGAACTTTTACTAGACTTTGATAGACGACGTTCTCCCAACTCAATCTCCTCGTCGTCGATATCATTATCAGGAGCAAAAGCCTTCCCTCCTTTACCAGACTTCGAAGAACCAGACTTTGATAGTCGACGACGCTTAATATCGTGTTGATACTTCTACAATTTATATTTGCATGGGAGAAGAGTAGAAGTAGAAGGATGAGAATATAGTATGAGTATGAGATATGAAGAGGAACAAAATATTGTAGATATGCATAACTATAACATTTTACATTATAAGTACTTACTCCTTCATTGACCGCCGAGGCCGAAGCAGCACCGATGAGCAAGACTACAGTAGCTAAGAATACTTTCATTTTGTTGATGTGATTACGAGGATGATATGATGATAATGATGAATGATTATTTATGAGAACACATCATATGCATCCCCTAGATCCTTGATGCAATCAGCAATATTCTAACGGCTATAATCTGGGTACGAGTTCTCAAGATAGAAATAGAAGGGTTTGGAATAGGTTGAACATAAGTAATAGAATCGGATGCACGAGTTAATATGAGAGAGAGTGAGGCGGGATGAAGGATATAAAGGCACTTCAGCTATGTAATCTCTTGTTAAATTGACTCTATTGATACGACGGCAGCAATAAAGGCAATAGTGATATATCTGGATAGGGTTCTTGTTTACTCTTATTGCATGCCTATTGGATGCATGACTTATACTCATTCTTTCTCTCGCTCTGTTCCTCGCTCTGTCTCTTCCGTCCAACTTGAGGATACCAAAGAAAAGATACCGTATCTTTTGCGGTATCCATCTTCTTTGCAAAAAATGCTCGCCAAGTTTTGGATTTGATTGCAAGATGCGGCCAATGCCAGTAGGCTACTAACATGCATAAGAAGCAAAGGTCCACGATGGCAACCTGCACAAGCAATATCTCATGCCACCAAAGCCCAGGCATGATTTGTTTCACTTTCTGCTCTGACTGCTCTCTCATAAAATTAAATCATCAACCACATCAACTCAACAACAAACATCAAAAAATTCAACAACATCAAACATCAATCAATATCATATCATGGGTTTCAAACACTTTGCAACAAACGTATTCCTAACATATGCCATTACCTTAAAAAGCGTCTACGCTGACGATGACTACATTACACAACTACCCATCAATCTATATCAATCGGCAGATATCACACCCCAGAATGCCGATTTCGACCAAGTTAACAATAAGTTCATCGCTCATCCTGGTTGGTACAATGACATCGAGGTACACTACTACAAGTTCCATATCAACGGTGGTACTTCTCTGTCGGAGATCCCTGTTCAAGACTTTTATGTCATGACTACTGACGGTACTCTCTCCGGAGCAATCGGCAATCCAATAATTGAATTCTACAATGGGGGGGAAGATGTCGGAAAGGGCTACTCGGACTATATGAATCTCAAGTTAGTTACCGTACCTCAAGATTATGTAGCCGATACATTCAAAAGCGTTGGAGATATTACTACACATTCTCAAGATGCTACCATTACCGATACGGACGTCTACATGAACATTCCCGTGGTACCTAATGATTCAACTTTGCAACATCCAAATAACAAATCAGAATTAGCACCCATTAATCCAATCCCAGTATGGTATAAAGGTAATGAGGTACATACATATCTATTTGAGGTAACAGATGAGTCAGCGGCAGAACACTTTGCCTACACTCGTCCAGGTAATGAAGAGGGATTTGAGATTACCGTGGCCGACTTTGTGAATGATGATGGTACATTGAAAGATGCTCCTATTTGGTTTATGAATGGATATACTCGAGGAGTGGTACCAGGAGTTAATGGAGGAGGACCCGATCCTGCAGGTCATAAGAATATCATCGGAGTCGACAGGGGAGACGTAGGATACAGTCCCATCTGGCGTTTACATTGGATTATGACTCTTCCACTGAACTACAATGCCAATGAGATCAGTAATCCAGCTCAGCTTTTCCAAGACGGAGTTACAACACAGCCTTTAGATGTTTGGGTAAACTGCCCAAATGCAGGCAGGAATGGAAAGGTCAATGCGGATAAGAAGGAATCATTTGAGACTGAAATTGATGCGTCCGATTCGTCGACATGGATCTTAGGTACAACCGTACCGATGAGCGGAGTTCAAGAGGTCTCATTTACTTCTTCTGCCAATGGACTAGAAGCTTCTACTGTTTCTACCGAGACGAATGGCGGCGGAGTATATCAGTATGAACTATCAAGTTGTGACATTGCTCCTTCTGCCACGTTGGTTGAGGTGGAGTATGCAGACGATACTATTCGAACAATTGAGGTTGATGATATCGAAGAACGATCATGTGATGATGATATGGAAGATATGAAGGACAACATGGCTTCATCATCTACTGAAGAGACTCCTTCTGATATGGCCATGGCACCCTCGGAAGATATGGATACTATGAATAGTGCTGCCTTATTTACAGTGGGGAGTTCAATCTTGGCTGCTTCCGTTGTTTCTGTCATGCTTCTCTAATTAGTCCGAGTCTAAGAATGTTTTGGTTTTGTGTGTAATATAAGTACAGTTTGCTGCGGTTATAGGTCGTTATGATAAAAAAGATAAACAAACAAAAGAATAGTTATTGTAAGAAATTCTATACTCATCTACTTCTACTAATGTATTGTAAATGCTAAAGCTGATTAAAAGTAATCCGTCACTCTTTAATTCATCTAAATAGTTCTCTTCTACCTCAAAACTCTAATTCTCGACTGATCCGCCCGCCGTTTCTAGGGTTTTTTCTTCTTATTTTACTATAAATCTTCTAATTCATCATTCAAATCAAATCTCATTCGACCATCCCCTTTAGATGAGACCTTAAACTTCTTCTTTCGTGCTGAACCATTATTTCCATTCCGAACCTGTATCATGCCACTCAAATGTGTATGTGTTTCTAACCATTCTAATGACTGCTTGTATGTTTTATTGCCAACCCACAGCTCTTTACTACCCAGCTTAACCCGAAGAAAGTCTAATTCCTCAAATACATTATCTCTCGCTGAATTCAGTATACCTCGAATAAATTCGGTTGATGATGATTTTACTATAGATAATGCAATTTTATTTACATCCGAAGATAGTTGTTTACATGCTAATGATAATTGTACCATTGATTTGCAATCTAATGATGTGTGATGTAGTATGGGCATATGATGTGCACAAAAAGATATGTATAAAAGTTAGATACTGAGATGGTATATCGATTAAAATCAAGCACATATCCGTCTTACCTAGAAAACCAACTATACTTTCAAGTATACCATAATGATTTAGGATAGTTTCAGTTGCCATCTTCATGATTTATCTACCAATTCCTAGCAACGTCTCAAGTCCAAATCTGTCTCGATAGTGTTTTGCAATATTATGGAAGAAATTTAGTCTTGTCCGCGCGCCGGCCTCAATATCCTTCAACTAGCAAAGAAGCAACAAAGAGATGATTATATTAGTAGTAGCACAATATATACAGGATCAGCAATATCTTCCTCATCCTCGTCCTACCATTGAAGCAAAGAAGTAAGCATGTATGTAGATTGAGGTGATTTTTAAGTACGAGCGTACTTTTGTATCATAATATGTGCGAAATAGTACCGTATCGATAATTTAGTTTGATGTTATTATCGAATGCAGTGTTATATTAGTTATTAGTTTTGGTAGTAGTAGTAGTAGTTGGTATTTGGTAAAAAGGTCAAAACTTCGAATAATAATTTTACTTGTATTGCAATAAGCAGATCATAAAGATATATTATACATATATATTGAACTGAAACAGCTTCAAAGTATATAAAGTATTATTATATTGTTAAACAAGAAGATATACCTACTATTAGGGTAAACTGTTATATAATGAGTACGTCCGATAATTGCAAAGACGGTTCATCAACAAAATCAAATAATGATAGTGTATGTGCTGTTAACGATAAGTTACAAAATATGAGCTTAGGTGCCACCGTATCGATATGTGCCAATTGTGGCAAAGAAGGTAATGAAATTAATAACGTATGCAATAAATGTAAGATGGTTAAATATTGCAATGCCGCATGCAAAAAGAAGCATCGGCACAAACATAAGAAAGAGTGTGAACGATTTGTTGCTGAGTTACATGATGAAAAGTTATTCAAACAGCCTCCTCCAAATGAGGATTGTCCTATTTGCTTCCTACGTATTCCAACACTGCATCCAACTGGGAGTAGCTATTATGAATGTTGTGGGAAAGTGTTGTGCAGTGGATGTAGTTATGCCCCTCTCTATGATGACCAAGGCAACAGAGTTGACAATCAAAAGTGCCCATTTTGTAGGCTTTTAACACCAGATTCAGTAGAGGAAAACGTCCAAAGATATAAGAAACGAATAGAAGCAGATGATCCAATTGCAATGTACAATCTAGGAAGTTACTATTTTGATGGGTCATATGGATTTACGCAAGATTATGACAAGGCATTAGAACTTTACCGTCGGTCAGCAGAGTTAGGATATGCAGGGGCTTATTGCAGTATTGGTTCTGCTTATTATAACGGTGAAGGGGTTGAAGTGGACAAAAAGAAGGCTGAACATTACTATGAGTTGGCAGCTATTGAAGGACATGTAATTGCAAGAGTCAATCTAGGTAACGAGGAAGTACGTTCTGGCAATATGGATAGAGCATTGAAACACTACATGATCGCTGTGGGATGTGGAGATCATCATTCTTTGAAACAGATACAACAGTTCTACGGATATGGACGAGCAACAAAAGAAGATTATACCGCGGCATTACGATCATATCAAGAATACTTGAGTGAGATTAAGAGTAAGCAGAGAGATGAAGCTGCGGCAGCCCATGATCAGTACCGTTACTATGAATCAGGATAGTCTACCCTCAGAAGACTATATAATAATACAAGTAAAGTGCACATCTTATGTATCAAATAAAGAGTATAGATCCTACCGACCACGTACTCATCTAGCTTTCTTCAACGGGTGGGGGCAATGGACAAAGACAAGCTCAAGAATTTAATAATAACGTCTCTCTTTATTTCTATTTTCTTATGAGCCTCATGCTATCTATTCATCATTCCTACTATCTAGTAGCTCTAGCTTCATCTTCCAGCATCTAAACAATCCCTTCTTCCACATTACCTTATCAGATTATAGAGTTATCTTCTAATTCATCATTCAAACTCATTTCTTTTGTCTAACGATCCCTTAGTTCCACATCGGTCTTCGTATCATCCGTATACCTCCAAACCTTATTCACTATTTGCAAGTTTCCGTTCCCATCATCGATGTACTGTATCTCTCCCATCCCATTCATTCTCTCCAATCCCTTCTTGTACCACCAAGTTTTAGACTTCCCCCTCACGAATGGTTTTGTTAAATCGTTCAATTCATCAAACACAGTAGTATACCTTCCTTCAAATCGAATAGATGCTGATTCTAAAAGATAATGCAATTTTATTTACATCCGAAGATAGTTGTTTACATGCTAATGATAATTGTACCATTGATTTGCAATCTAATGATAGGTGATGAGTGATGTGCATATGATGTGTACAAAAAAGAGTATACAAAAAGTTAGTATATATTATAATATATCGATCGAAATCAAGCACATGTCCTTCTTATCTAGAAAACCCACAATACTTTCAAGTATACCATAATTGTTTACGATAGTTTCAGTTGCCATCTTGATGATTTCTAAAGTAACTTATGTATCGATCTCCTCAATCGTCTGTTACAAAATTACGAAGAAAGTTAGTCTTGTCCGCCATCAACTCTTCAACTAACAAAGAAGCAACAAAGAAATGATTATTTATATTAGTAAATATATTCACTACTACTCCAATATCTTCCTCTCCTCGTCCTACCATTGGATACAAAGTTAGAAGCAGCAATGCAATCAATGCAATGCCACAAAGGGGTTTCCTTTAGTTGAATATTAGGGGGTCTATGTATTGACCTCAAGCAAGAGGCTCGGAGACGACTGTTTGAGGTTAGTTACATATTTGCGTCTACATATCTCTACAATATTTCTGCTCTTACTACGTCTATGTTTGATATAAGCTGTATCTTCAACTGATCTATCAGTTTACTGGCTTCGGTGGCGGCGGTGGCTATTAGAAAAGAAGGAATATGTCAACAAAAATGATCATCATCTTCCTTGCAATTTTGATGGCGTCTACTTTATGTGCTGCCTTTATCATCCACCAACCCTATAGATCGATACATACACCAGGCTGCTTCATATCTTCAAATCGTCATAATCTACAAACTATTGCATATCGACTGTATGCATTGTCCACTAACAACAATGACGATAAGGATACCGCAACAACAACCATCATCAAAGACGAGTTGGCATCACATTATACATCAAAATCAATCCTCTCATGGTTACAGAAAATGGCAGATTCATATCAAATAGAAGAAGATGAAGAGTTATTAACTGTACTAACACGAGAGGGATCAATAATAATAGAGGATACCGACAACAACATAGAAGATGACACAAATCAACTACTCAAGCTAGCCAAACTATGTGCCCAAACAAATCTATCAATAGCATCACATGATTTCCTCCGTTCAAAGAACGAGGCGATATACAACTATGGAAATATAGCATTCTTGTCTAACTTTGGATATGAATGGGATGAATTTGTTGAATTGCCAAGTAGTAAATGCGTAGCAACGCAAGAGGATGTTGATGAACGTCAAAAGTTATTAGATTCTAGATTATCGAACAAAGCTAATAGTAGTAGTGATGATGACAATGATACCGATGATACACAATCTCCTCAATATGATAACTTGATTAGAGTACGTAAAGATGGTACACAGATTGTATTAAAGGGTGTACATTTGTGGAATGTATATGATATAACTTTACAACAAAAAGAAGAACAAGATGAGGGAAGTAGCACATCAGAAGAAGTAAGACGGATACGAAGACAGATTGAACAAGGTGACATTAAGGCTATTGGACAAGCTGTTTGGATTGATCATATTGAACCACTTTAGTATCGTTAGCTAGCCGTAATTTTACTCTAAAAGAAGTACAAATATAAATGATATGCCACAATAATCAACCACTGCAATTCAATAATACCACATTGACTACCGAATATGACATTACCAACTTGTAGCTTCACTTCATCAACCTCATTCTTTAATGATTTGAAACTCCCATTATTCATAATAACATAATGTGCCAACTTAGCCTTCTTTTCAATCGGTATTTGACTTGATATTCTTTCTTTACATTGATCCAATGTCAAATCGGTATTACGAGATTGTAAACGTTGTAATTGTAATGTTGGATTACATGATACTACTATAATTGTACTACCAAATAATAGTTTCATTGGTAGGCCTCCCTCGAAGAGAAGTGGTATGTCTACACACACTACTCGTCGTCCTGCCTTCCTCTTTGTCTTGTTGTTGGTCAATAGAACAAACCTGTTCAAATTCAATCCTTCATATAATATACTTTTGATCATAATCTTAATAATCTTTGGATGGGTAATAGAATTCAATTTGCGTCGTTTGCTCTTATCTTTGAATACTACATCACCTAACTTTCGTCTGTCAATGAGTGGACGATGATGTGTGGTTGTATTATCCTTTCCACTGCCACTACTCGTTGCCTCATCTTTCATTAATATATCAGTACCAAATTCATCAACTAATCGATTGTACACTGAATCATTATATGTCGGCAGTAGTATATCATGAGCTATGCTATCAACATCAATAATAACAAACTCAACCTCATCGGTATCCTTCTTTGTATCACTACTTGGTCTCGATGATGATTGCTGTTGCAATAGACTTGATACAGTCGACTTGCCAGTAGCAATACCGCCCGTTAATCCAACCGGCTGCAATGCTTGACCGATTTTGATGCCGGTAGTATAGATGAGTAGATGTATAAATTGTATGCCTTTGTTGAATATCATTTGTCCATCTTCCCCACTACTGCTTTTTGACGCTGATCTCATTGTTGCGGGATGGAGTATATCAATATCTAGAATATGACAAACAGATAAACATGCTATAATAAGCTTTGTGATACTAACGAGCATCATGGTAGTGTGATATCCAATTGCAATAGCATTTGCTTTGACATGTTGTTTTTGTGTTGCAATGATAATTGATCGATATACTCGTACTGTAATTACACCGATGATTATACCGAGGAGTAGCTCAAGTATGGGATTTATTATTGTTTGTAGTATCATGATAAAGGAGAGCTTCTGCAGCGCCGTCTATTAGTGTCCATCGCAAGTAACATGCGTGCACATATGCTCTTTTGTGCTCAAAACCGTTTGATCGCTCTTGAAGTCAATATCCTACCTACTAAAGTGCCAAAAGAAGGCTTGGAATATGGTGTTATAAACATGATTCGCCGCATAGGGTAGTAGTGACAACTATTATTGCATATTATCTTTATGTAAAGTAACTGGTCCAAGATGGGACGCACTCTCCAAGGCGCTTCTTTCTCTTCTCATTATTACCATGTTTGTAAGGCCTGTCCTTATTCTCAATCTTGCAAATGTACTCAATGAGAGCTTTCAGTTCTGCAGTGCCAAGACGATTGATATCGCTACCAAGTTCCACATACTTCTGGTAGACACGTCTTGCATTATCCTTGATTTCAGCCTGTTCTTTCTCATGTGCATTAATGATATCTTCTACCACAGATCGATCTATTGGACCAAAGCTTTCATTGATTTGCTTCTGTTTCTCTGCCTTAGCTCGCTTCTCTTTTTCCTCAGCCTCTGAAAGGGCCATTATCTCAGCTTGGCTTAGAAGTGGGGGGTTACTACGTGTCATATCATAGTCTTTGTATCGGAAGTTTAGCCGTTGTTGTTGTTGTTGTTGTTGTTGTTGTTGTTGTTGTTTGAGTAGCTTCTTTCTCTTCTTTGACCCCACCGCCACCAGCTTCTTTTCTTCTTCTGTTAGTGGCACCTTACCATCAGCTTCTTGTGTCTCGAGCTTTTGTGTTTCCTCCTCCTGCTCCTTCTTTCTCTTCTTCTCGGTCTCGAGCTTCTTCTGATGTTCACGCTTGATAACCTCGTCCACACGCTTAGTCTCTTGTTCCAATTTCTCAATCATATCATGTTCAACTACCTGTGGAATTGTTTTTGTTTCAGTAAAAGTACCTTTGATATTAGTTCGGGTAGTTGTTACTATTTCCAATGGAAGTAATGGATCATTTGATGTGGGCACTAACACAAAAGAGCCGTCGGGTTGTTCCTCTTTCTTGAAAGGGAATCTTGGCATACCCTTATCAATGAAGTATTTTACACGGCTTGGATGGTTGCACCAATCAATCAAATTATGAGACATGGTATTGGTGAGAATTATAACTAATACTTCTCGGAAGGCGACATCCCTGAATTCTTCATATGATTCCCATGAAGTTAGATAAATATCTGCCACTCCAATCAATTTTCGTGTTGGATACATAACGGAATTATATTTCACATTTGATTGGGCACTACTATGTTGTGTATCATATGCAACATATGTTTTCCTCGTAACTTTATCACGGGTAATGAAATCTTCCGCTCCGTGTACATGTAATACTAATGCCATTAACAATTCATATTGTAACATGAACTGACGATTGCTAATCCGTCCGTTGATAATCTTAGTAAATGTTTTGATACGATGTTGTCCCCGACATGGTGGTGCTAAATGTCTTTCCTGATCATTAAATTGTTCTTTGTTGTATTGGGAAGAGTTTACCATTCGGGTGGGTTGGTTTGTTGTACGGCTTTTGCTCCAATGTCTTTTCTTTGCTTCCTCGTCCTCCTTCTTCTTATGATCCGGTTCAAGATTGAAACCACCTTTGAACTTGGCATCAATCCCTTGGCAAAACTGACAATTCTTTTTGCAACTTGTATTCTCTCGGAGATGCTCGAGTAGCCATTTCACGTAATGTTTATGTTTATGTTCGGCGGCCCACTTCTTATCTACTATCTGCCAATTCTCCAGACACCACAACACTTGTTCCCTTTGGTACCTCCCAAGTGATAATACTATTTCATGTATGTATTTCATATGTTTATTATCTTCTAACCATTTATCAAACTCGTTAAAAAAGTCTTCTAATGATTCTGGGTACTTGTTGATTTTATCACTAAACTTACGTCCTCCTCTCTTATTATTGTGCTCCATTCTTGTCTGTGGAGAACGGAAGGTCATGTTCACAAGATTGTTTATAATGTTGATTTTGTCAATATTATCAATACCTGGTCGGTCCAACTCTTTGAGAGCAACCAACTGATATACAGTGAGTGGCACATGTTTAATTGTTGGTAATTTCCTCAACCGACTATAACTAACCGGAAGGGATTGCCTTGCTACATTGCAAGGAATATCAGTCCCTACATCCAAATTGATGGTTATAGTTTTTGACGACCCTTGGTAAATGATATTGTATTTTAATACCTTGGTAGTATTGATATAATCAAATAATTTTAATGCCCCATTGTCGTTAGTAACGTTATCAAAAGATATGACAGGTGCACCAACTTCTGCTTCGGTGACCACCGCCGCCGACGATGCCGACGATATAGAACTGGTATTATCCTTCTCAGCGTTTGTATTATCATCGGATAGTGTTATACGTTTTATTAATTCTACGAGATGATCCCTTTGTAAACTAAGATTACGTAATAAAGGATTTGCAAATGAAACTGTGGTGTGTGTTGATACTACGGATGATTCTGATACTGCCGCCGCCGGCCTACTATTAGGCGCCGAAGGTTGCTCTTGTGATTCATCTAACCCAAATTCCTCAATTGCATCAATTGGGAAGCCTTGGGCGTGATCCATGTTAGACGTCTGTTTAGGTGGCTATTGTCTTTTTTGTGTAACAAGAAATACAAGACAAAAGCCTAAAATCCTTAGAACACTATAGGCTTCAAAATTAAGTATAAATTTGTAGATAAAATCTTCTTTTGCACGAGGTTTTATTTTTGTCGAGCTAGTAATTTGTTACATATTACAAAGGATTACTACCTAAGAGATTGTTGTTTGTTACATGGTAGACACATCTTTTGGTATCTTTTAGCGTTTAATTGCCAAATAGGATACCCTGGTTCACAATCCAAATTTCATCATTTGAAGCAATCTTTTCTTTTTGACACAACTCATCATCACTTCCTCAACCATCATGGCGGCGGCATCTACTATCTCTGCCCCTACACAGCCATTACCCAAATGGCAATCAATAACACTCCCCCTAATAGCAGGATTACTTCACCTTCAAGTATTCTATTATGCCGCCGTACATTGTATCTTCCGTGCCTACTTCAAATCTAATGAAGCAGTGTCAGTCTCCTCGGATGAATTTCGTAATGAATGTTTCTTATTAGATCGAGCAATATTTATGGCATATGTCTTTGATTTGTTATGTTGTTACTTTAAGGTGATACCTTTCTCGAGTAAGTTACGATGATGTTGTTGTTGTTATGTGTTGCAAGTGTATCTTCTTGCTCATACGTATCTTAACCTCTGACACATCACATGATATCCAAACATCAACTATACAAATAGGATGCAATTGTTCACGAGATATCATCGGACATCACGTCCCAACACTACTAATGGCATTACCACTAGCAATACCACTTTGGAGCGGTACCAACTACCTCCGCAAGTTTGAACTTTCATCCTTTGATATATTAGAAAATACAGCTAATGATGAACAACTACGTACGCACTTCATTAATTCATACACATTAGCATCAGGATTTGCATACATTAGTTCATTAAATGAAGTATTTATGTGTTTCCAACGTGTTGAAATGAGTTTGGCAAATGTGTACTCTTTTAGGGACATACCATCAATGAATAAGAGGTTCTTTACAAGTCAATTTGCAGTTTGTATTGAGTTATGTTACAAATTATGTTTCTTTTGGGGTATTTCAATAATGGCATGTAAGGCATGTTGTGACTTTGATAAGGCATTGTATGATAGTATCATTAGTAGTAGTACATCAACTTGGAGGACATTGCTAACTGTTTATTCAAGTCCAGCGGTGTTACGAGGCGCTCTCTTTCGAGTATTCTCAATTGTAATGTATCCTAGTATGGGTAAACGAGTTTTAAAGAAAATGAAGAATTTAAGTAGGGATATGAATAGTGTCAAGTTAGAGGATGTTAAGCGTGCTTAAGGAGATGCTGATGGAGTAAAATAAAATGGGGCTAATGAAGGGGAGGAGAGGTGCTAAAAGAAGAATTTACATGTAGAATAGAGACAAACGAATGTTTATGGATTGTTGGGTGTGTTGGTGCTTATAGGGGGACTATTATAGAGAATGACTGCTACTTGCTAATGGTGGAATGAAGAATGAGAAGAAAATGCTAGGCCGTGATGCCAAAGACTTAGGAGTGCTACAATTTTGGGGGTGTATCATTTCAATTAGTAGAGAGCTATACAACTAATGCTAGAAATGAATACATAAGCTAACTTCGATTTACTACACTCTTTAGATTAGTTTAATTTGATTAATATTGTCCCCCACTGTGTCATATAATGCAATTAGCATGCATAAAACTATTCCCCGTCGTGCTTTCTCCCCCTAGCACTTTAATCCCCATATACTTTGTCGTACAATTCTAACTCTTAAGGTATGCCCCAAAGAGAGTTTGGAAGAATTGGCCACTGACAAAGTTGTATCCACTCTGATTCAAAGCATGGCCTGAAAAGCCATGCATCATTTGAAAGGCACTCTTATCCTCCGATCCGATACTCTTGACAATCTCCTTCTCAGTCATGGTAGATGGTGACTTCTTGAGCTGCTTGAGTGCATGAGACATGTCAAACAACGAGTCGAAGTACTTGAGCTGTGTCTGAAGCATAGACTCAGTGTAGACAGTCTTCATCCGACCATTACATCCCTGCTTGAGGCAGCAGCCTTCCATCACGGAAAGCTGACGCGTCTCCAAGTTGCACATGGGATCATCACACCTAACCAAACCATCATAGTAGATCTTCTGTTGCTCTTTCTTCATCATGTTCATCTTGTTGAGGATCTTGGCAACACAGCTCCACATATCAGCCTCACCCCAGTTATCAGGATTTTGGCAGTGTGGATTGGGGCAACGGAGACCAGACTGGCAGAATGTCATACCAGTCTCGGCATCCTTGACAAGACGGAAGACACCTGGGAACTCGGCACCTTCATTACATCCCGAACAAGTCATTACCAATTTCTCAACATCCTTGAACCGTTCCTCATCTGGCAAGCATGATGCAGGAGTGTAGTCTACAATATCATCCTCATCAATGTCTACAGAAACGGCATTGTACTTCTTAGCATCCAATCCCAACTTCTCAGCCAATATACCAGGCGAGGTACCCTCGATGGGCTCACACAAACGAGAGATTGGAGGTAGGATCTGCTGTGTCAAGTACCATTCAACGTCAGGCTTGAGCTCTCCATTGCTACGAGCAATCTCATCGGGATGACGGGCACGTTCAGTAGCCAAGGACTTCTTGGTTGCTGCAGTGACCTCCTCTTCGATCTTCTCCTCAGTGATGACATAAGGAATGTGATCTCCAATACTAACAGCCTTACGCTCCTGAAGCATCTTCTTAGCCACGAACACGTGAGGCAAAGTCTTGGCATCGGGATAATCATTAGGATGCTTATTCAATCCCTTCGTAATGACATACTTGTCAATTGGTAACTCTCCACTACGCATCTTCTTAGCCACCTCCTCAAGATGGTCATGAATGTTATTCACGACAAGCTCCTTCTCATCACCCGACAAGATCTGATCAAGGATGAACTTTCCTGAATCTTTAGATTGGATACACCAATCACGACGGACCAAATCAAGACCCTTCATTTCCTTACCCATGGTGAGCTGTCCGTTGGGGCCTTCTGAAATTGTCACGGCAGCGTACTTCTTCTTCTTAAGCAAGAGCATGGAGCGGAAGACACCATCAATCTCAAGCTCGAGGGTATTGTACAGCTTGTTCACTTCACGCTTGACTTGGTTACCTAAAGATAGCACCTTGGGGTACTCTTTAATGTCCGTGATACGAGTATTAATCATGATGGAATCGGTATCTCCATAAATGACCTCGAGGCCGATGGTAGTTTGGGCCAAGTCGACGGTACGTTGGAGAGTCTCACGGCCCATGGCAGTAACAAGAGCAGCGATGGGCTGGGCGTAGAATCGAGAATGTGAGAAACCAAGACAACCGTACATGGAGTTGGCAGTAAGCTTGAGTGCCATTTGACGAATATCAAGCTGGGAGATAGTGAGTAAAAGAAAGAGGCGTGTTAGTGACACATCTCATGAGCAAATCTATGCAGCGTTTAAACAACGATCAGACTTACCTCAGCCTTCTTGTCTGGGTTCTTCTCAGTCTTCATAAACTTCTTGACATTTCTACGCCTATCAACAAGAGTCTTAATCACCCTTGGCAAGACACCTCGTTCCAAGCCCACGTCGGGTAGAGAAGGGAGGTTATCGCCCTGAGGTGCACCCTCGGCGTTGGTGATGGGTGTATTGCTCTTGGCCCATTCCATTGTAGTAAAGCACAAGTTGTACTCTTGGATCAACGAAGGGTACAAACTGTTGAAATCCAAAAGTAGAATAAACGAATCATACAATCCCTTCTTGGGTTCAAGGACTAAACCACCGCCATACTTGGCCTTGTTGCTACCAGCAGTAGCTCCACCCTCGCCGGCAGCTGCTTCGGCATCCTCCTTACGCTGCTTGGCAGTAAGCTTCTCAGGCACAAGATACTTGAGCTGATGAAACTCATGCAATAACAGGTACTCATTCCTCTCGGCACGATTTCCCTTCATAGTACGAACCCACAAGTTACCAGCAATATTGGTCAATTGCTTCGTCAATGGCAAGATTTGGAGTTTGAACATTAATTTCTGTACCAACTCGGCATCATTCAATGTATGCTTGGCCAAACTAACAAAGTGGGCACCCGTCTTACACCAGTTGGGGATATCAACTTGCTCAATTTCCACACGTGCTACATTCAACTGTGTCTTGGCCAAGTTCGTCAAGCTGTACGTAGTCTCCCTCAAGAATTCCTTGGCACTAAGGAGGGTATCACATAACAACCTTCCATCGAGGGCTTGGGAGATTGCCCAATCCTTACCATTACCAAATTGAGATGACGAGGGGAGCTTCATCTGACGACGACGTCCAATCTTACTCCACATGCTAACCTTGAGCTCGACACATCGGTTCAGGAGGACATCGATATCATGCCCCCATCCGTGATGAGAAACGATAACATCAGGATCCCAAGTACCAATCTGAGCAAATAGACGTGATAACAAGGCACGTTCATTCGGACTCTTGCCAAGACCGGGCATATTCTTCATCTCCTTCTCCATATCACGTGGGAATTGTGGCGTGGCACCATTAACATCAAAGTTGACAGGACGGACGAGAGTTAACTGTGTCATGTGCTTGTTACCCTCATCGGAGGCTCCATCTACCATAACCTTCGAGTGGCATATGGCAGAGACACATACAATCTCAAGCTTGTGTGACTTGGGATTAACCACAGTCTTGAACTTGATGCTCACGGTGCTAACGGGTGGAGAGGGAGGAATAACAGCCTTCTCTCCATTAACACTAACCAAGTCCAAACGCTTCAACGACTTGGGACCATCGATGGTACATTCCCACTTACACCAACTAACACTACCACTCCTTAATGGCTGGGGATTATAAATACGTACCCATGCCGGACCCATTAAACGACGCTTGATTAAGAAATTCTCAAGGTTGGATGCACCGGCACCTAATATCTTTTCAAATGTCTTACCACCGTTGACACAAACTTGACGATCGGGCACGGGATACTTGCCATCATACACAACCTTGAGGTATTGACACTCACCACGGGGGATGGAAGTATCCTCGAAGGCATAGGAACGTGTCACGGGCTTGGCTTTCCAATTAGCACCCGAAACCAGAGGAATACACGATGGTTGGAGGATGGACTTGAGTTCGGCATATACTTCACCAATTGGATGACGTTCTTGTAAGGATTCAGACTCTTCTTCATCTTCACCTTCCTCGGTAGTGGATTTGGGAAGTACACGTGGCAAAACGAACAAGTTACGTTCATTGTTGGGAATTGTTACACAACAACTTTGGTAAATGAACTTTTGTTCACCACCACCAGCCTTGGAATCGATGGGGACCTTGACCTTGCCATATAATGACACGACACCCTGACGTTCTGACGCATCTAACCAAAACATGTCAAGGTATGGACGAGGCTCGGCAGATGACGCAGCCTCTGTTTCTTCCTCGCCATCAACATCCATCTTTTCAACAACAGGGGCAGGCTCCTTCTCAATAATACGATCTAAATTCATCCCAGAACCACTACCATATCCCATATCATGACCACCACCAGCACCAGCGGCGGCAATACTGGTAGGTTGAAAACTAGTCGATGTCGTATCAACATTAATCATTTCCCCACTACCTCCCTGCTGCTTGTCATTATTAACAACGGCAGCCTTTTTACTAACGGCATTTAACTTCACTTCCTCAGCTTGTTTCTTGGCAAGTTCCTCGGCTGCCTTTTGTTCTTCAATTTCCTTGGCACGTGCCGCGGCACCGGCTAATCGGCCTGCCAACCGTCCTGGACGTGGGCGTGCTGCTGCCCTTGATGGTTGAGAGGATGCCTCCTCAGTAGTCGTCTCGGTTTCCTTATTATCAGGTGCAACTTCCTCCTTATCCTTGGAATCTACTTCCATCTCAACGTCTTCTGCTGCAGCTGCCTTATCATCCATATCATTAGCAGCACCATTATCTTGATCTACATCACCAAAATCAACATCATTTCCACCGTCACCACCAAAATCTAAATCCTCCTCTTCCTCAAAATTATGTTGTTCCTCTGAACTTCGTGCTGCCCTACTACTGCTTACACCCTTACGTCCAACCCTATGACTTCCACCAACACTCCTACGAGCAGGTTCAGCACTTGATTTACGCTTCCTTGAATTAACGCCACCCCGATGCTGATTACCACCACCGCGCCTTCTATTATTAGATGCACCATGAGAAAAACGTCTTGAAGTGGTGCTAGATCTACCACGTGAACTTTTTGGATTATTATCCAACCCATTTAACAAATCATCTAAATCTTCATCATTGTTATCCATACTTTGTTTAATACCGCCACGTCCCTTAGCACCACCACCCATATTGCCACTGTTAGTGTTTTTAACAGCATTGGCGGAATTACCCTTATTCACAAAATCCCACATTGTACGTGAATTTTTAGTTGGTGAATTACCCTCCTCACCACCTTCACCATCTTTACCACTTGCTGCTTTAATACTAGCCTTATTCTTACGTGCTTTTTTAAGTGCAGCGGATGTTAATGCATTATTACTTGATTTCTTCTTTTTATGTGAAGTGGCGGAGTTGTTGTTGTAATGATCATCATGGGCGGCAATACCGTGTATGTCGTAGTCTCCATCATCGTGGTAGCCTAGTCCGTCTGTTTTAATTTAATTGGAGTGTGTATGGGTATGGGTAGTGTTGGAGAGGTTAGTATAAAGTTTTGTGGGTGAACTGATATAAAAGACGGTGCACCTTATAAAAAAAAAATGACATACAAACATAACCAACAACTATATACAACCAATTAAACAACAATAATAAAACGACGTACCATCATCAACAACAAAATCTTCACGCTCCCTCTTTCTTTCTACATATTCCTTATATTCAGATTCGGTCATTCTTTCATATACATCATCATTATTAGTGTCTGATGCACCATCTTCATTATCATCTTGGTTGGTGGAATCTAAAGCGTCGAGACCGGAGGCGCGGCCGGATCGTGCCGATTTTAACTTTTGACGTGCTATTGCACGTTGTTGTTTGATTGATAGTTTCTGTTTCATATTTGTATTTATATTTATATTGTATTGAGAGTTGAGTAGATAGCTAGGTGCACTTTAACTAAATTATGAGAAGGGCGGCGGCTGTAAGGGGGCTGGACGAAGGGCAAAAAGATACTTCCCTTTTTGGGAGTCCACTATCGATCCCCATCATGTCGTGAGATGCATAGTAATTAGCGGTGGCCTTAAATCTCCTACAGAAGATCTCTTTTAATCATGATACTACTGACAATACTAAATCTCATACTTAAACTACTGCTCGGTATAATCATCGGTGTAATTATAGTACGAGTATATCGACCAATTATCATTGCAACACAAAAACATAATGCCAATGCTGGTAGTAAAACTATTGGATATCACACTGCAATGATACTCATTAGTATCACGAAACTAATTACATATGTATCGGTTTGTTATATTCTAGAAATTGACATACTTCATCCGATATTAGCGGCAGTGTCAAGAGAAGATCGAGGAATAGTTAGTACCTTTGAGAAAGGTTTGCAATTGATACATCTACTCATCTATACTACCGGCATCAAAATCGGTCAAGCATTGCAACCAGTTGGATTAACGGGGGGTATTGCCACTGGTAAATCGACTGTATCAAGTCTCTTACAGCAATCATCGTCGAAACAACTAAGTACTTCGGATGCGGATGCAAAGAAGGATACCGATGAGGTTGAGTTTGTTATTATTGATGTTGATAGCATAGCTCATGATATACTACTGCCGACATATAATGATTCAGTGTACAATCGATTAGTTGATGAGTTTGGTACTGATATATTAATGAAAGATGAGACAACAACGAGTAGCGGCAGTGGAAAGGATAAAGCTCAACGGCCTTTCATTGATAGACGAAAGTTAGGTGATGTAGTATTCAAAGACAGAAATAAACGGCGAAAGTTGAATTCTATTACCCATCCAAAGATCATTAAGATTATGATTAAACGTATATTATATGAAGGATTGAATCTAGATCGGTTTCTATCATCATCATTGCCTGCCAATAAGAAGACGAAGAGGAAGAAGACACGACGACGAGTAGTATGTGTAGACATACCACTTCTCTTCGAGGGAGGCCTACCAATGAAACTATTATTTGGTAGTGCAATTATAGTAGTATCATGTAACCCAACCTTACAATTACAAAGATTACAATCTCGTAATGCAGATTTGACGTTGGATCAATGTAAAGAAAGAATAGCAAGTCAAATACCGATTGAAAAGAAGGCTAAGTTGGCACAGTTTGTTATTATGAATAACGGTAGTTTGAAATCTTTACAGAAAGAGGTTGAAGAAGTGAAGCTACAAGTTGGTAATGCCATATCGGGGAGTCAATGTGGTATTATTGAATTGCATTGGTTGATTCTTGTGGTATATCATTTATATTTATACTCCTTTTAGTGTAGAATCACGGCTAGCTAACAAATAAAAAGTTCTTATTATCCTATTGAATACCTTAGTTTACACTTTTATACAGGCTTGAGAACACTTCCTACTGTCATTTGATTACTTCCTTTAATACTAAATGTTGAGTTATGAAAGGAGGGTTCTTAGTGGGATTTACGTATCGACCTCAGTCAAGATTATCATTATCACCTACTACTCGCCTCTTGTGTTGTTCTAGATCAATACAACCCTTGTATTATTAACCATGCCACGTTTGGTAAATTTATCAGACGGTCGTCGTGAAATTGAATGTGCCAAGCAGCGTTTATCTGCTGCAAAATCGAATGATGCATCAACCTCACAAAATTTAACACATGCTAAACTTTTAGCTGCACAATCAAAGACTACGGTGAGTTGTGTGTTTATCGTATATCAACATATAATTAATCGTATGATTATTGTATATTTATAAATGATAGTGGTGGTGTTTGTCGTGTGCATATCATATGTTTTTTAATGTGCACATGATGTGTACTTTTTTTATTGCAATAACGGTGCACCTATCTAATGCCTGTTATATCACGTGCATACTACATTCACACATACAACAGTTAGCATCAGCACAATCAATGCACGACAAGACAACTGCTGCTGCAACCGCTGCTGCAACCGCTGCCAACAAAGTGATGGAGAAGGCAAAGAAAAGTATGGACATGTCAACTAAACATGTCGAATCAATGCATGACATGTCAACTAAAGCAAAGAAGGAAGTGGAGGATGCGCAGAAATTCTTGGCAGAGGTTGAGAAGAGGCATGAAGTTATTGAAATTACAGATGATGATGATACTGTGTTATCGAATGAAGATGGTGGTAATAAGAAAAGGAAGGTATCATTATCTCCTCAAATTAGTAGTAATGTTGGTTCACGTGACACAACATCAAACAACAATAACAACAGCAGCAGCAGCACTCGAGGAGTTGAACAGCTTGTAGTTGAGGGATGTGGATTATCAGCTGTCAATGGCACGTACAAACGACGTCCAGGTTTATGCAATAACTTTCCCGTGTACACAAAGGCTACCAACTGGAACGGAATACAAACTAATTTCCTCATTTTTGCATGGACGAATCAGTTTGGAAATCAAACGTGGGCTATTGGTACAACCATGGGCACTAGTAATATCTATTTCTACAGTACAATCCAAGCTGTGACTGCCACTGCTCCATCGGAGAACTCTATTTGGATGGCTGAATACCCTTACGGAGTTGCCCCCTCGCCTCAGGTGAAGCGGGGATGAAATGCATATTGAATGGGTGAAAGGAGTCTTCCAGTGGAACAACAACCATGGAGACTTTAGGCAAAAGTTTATTACAATTTTCAAAGAGCAGCACTTGTTCATTATCGGTGTGAACATAAAGGGCTAGAATATATAATATAAAACTTCTCAAAACAATGATATGTTCTTACATGTAATGTGGTATGCCTTCCTGTCATTAATGAACGGGACGCAAATCATTATTTCAGGTTCTAGTGTCAATGTGTCGGCATTAAAGTTTTGAATGAGTAGAGGATATGTTGTGGTAATATATGCTTCTCTTATAACTTTAATAATGCATCCTCATCTTCATCACTTTCTCCTCCCTTTGGTAGCAACGACCCTATCGGTTTGCCCTTTGGCGGACGAGGCTTTGGCATTGCAAATTCTATATTGTTACTATCATTTGAACAACTTCTAATACTACCCGTCTTTGCCGAGGAAGTTGCAGCAGTTGGCAAGATGGTATCTCTAGAATCATCCTCCAAATCATCATCGTCATCATTAATCTTTGCCATCCTTGGTTTCTCAACCATCAAATAACCAATTAATAAAGCACCAACTAAATTATCAATATTAACCCATGAATGATACTTATCAAATAATGATGTTGCATCTTTACCTAAGCAACTTTCTATTATTGCTGAACCGCCTGGATGATATGCTAAGTAGGGTGTAATGTTGTATACCTTGCCACGTAATATTATCCATCCATCATATGGTTTAGAATGTTGTTGTACTTCTGATAGTGTAATGTCTTTTCGTATTGGTGCTCCTTTATTATGTGGTGGAGGAGAGAAGTTATAGTATGAGATAAGAGCATAAAATAATTTGTGCACGCACACTTTTTCACTCTAATCTTATGCATACCTTTGCGCTGTGCCAAGTCTTTAGCATGACGTAATAAAGTCATCCAATCATGCAGACCAAACCCTTTCTTAACACGGCCACCATTACCATTACTACGCTGACGTGTATTGCTCTTCTTTTTGGTGATTGGCAAAGTAGTATCGTTCATTTTTTTATGGTGATAATGATTTTGAAACTCGACAGCGGCGGAACCAAACCACACTACTACTAACTCCTCCCGACTACTAGACTGGCGTCAAGACAATGATTTGCAATAGATATTCCTTCTTCTTATCCTCTCTACTATTATCCTAAGGACCGTTCTATCGCCATTTCATTCCGTCATTTTTTTACACTTTTATTGTGGTGTTAAGTTTGTGTAGGTAGGTGGCGTAGATTGTTTTGTTAAGAGGATGTACATAGTATCTGCCAGATAACCAACAGCAGAGATTTTAAGATCTTCTATCGAATAATAATAGTGTACTTCGTATCCTCTGGTATCCTCCTCATCATGCATTGTTTTACTCTTTATAACTTTCCTAGATACCTACGGCAAGCTCATCAATAAATATCTACCAGACAAAGCGTGGTATCATTAGTGCAATTACTTTAGCAGAATAACTGCACGATTGAGAGGCGTATATCAAATTCTCTAGCGATTGGATACCTCATACAGAACAATCAACACATAGGTATAATCGTCACTATTTCACCAAATACCAATGACTGATGATCAATATTATGTAAAAGCAACTCATGAATGGGTACTACATATGCCAATCGGACTAGGTTTATGTCCATGGGCTATTAAATCAAATAATAAAGGATTACTCAATATCATCACCTGCACGAGTGATACCGCATCAGATGTGACCGACATTGTAAAAAGAGAAATCGAATCATTTGCAAACGAAGAAGGTACACCTCCATTAAGTACATCATTAATAGTATGTCCGTATGTGAAGGAATGGAAAGATTTTAAATCATTTGATGAGTATGTTCAATTTGGAATTAAAGACCAATTGAAGAATGATACAATATTAGAAGATGCAACACTAGTGGTATTTCATCCAAAGTTTTGTAGATGGTACGGTCTACCACCCAACATAGGTATAGGCAGCGAAGTACAATCACATCATGGTATTATTGGACAAAAGAGTATACAAACCGCCACCGCAACAATCATTGAAACAAATAATAAAGCATTTGGATTACGAAAAGTAAAGGTACGCTTTCATAATAATAATGCAAAAGAAGAGGGTAGTATTGATAGATTAGAACAATATGTGCCAACCGATTGGATAGTCTTCCCGGAGGAACAACAATGTACAAGAAGACCAATATTACCCGATAATAGTATGCATCAATCTCCATATCCAACGATACATATTATTAATAATAAAGATTTGGTTTCATTATGTGTCCGGGATGTATCCAGGGTGAAAAGGTTAAATTCGAAGAGAATGACAAAGCTTGGATGGGAGGGAGTTGAGCAACATTTGGCAAGGTGAATTACCAACTAGCACTTGACATATCTATCATCTGATGTGCATTCTTCTCGGATACATCAAGGATACATCAATGTATATATGAGCTGATGTAGAGGTATTACCATCTACCTCGGCATTAATGCAGATATATAAACATTGCAATATTGTCAAGTATTAGATTGTTGCCAAAGTCGATTATCAAAACATCATCACAATTGAATCAAATCAGTAGTTATTGGTAGTATCAGTTCATAATGCTGAGCACATCAATCACCAGTTTTTGAAGCTGGCTAGTATAGGCAGGCCTTTGAGTGATTTGAGTTCTCACATTCACTAGCAAACGTCATTATTGCATCCCTTAGTGTAGGCCTTTGATTGATTTGAGTTCTCACGCGTACAAACGTCATTATAGCAACCCGCGGCGTGGAAGGTTAGCTGTCTCTGTAGGTAGAGCAACACTCTGACGTCATGCCCTTCTTATTTGAGGGTTAAGCATGTGGAGGGCTAGAGTTAACGACTATCCAATAATATCCAAACTTCTCCGAGTAAAACATCTTGGGATGAATGGCAATCCACTCTTTTCCATGATATCGAATTGGCTGCCAATGACTTACACATGGTTATTGTAGGGCCATGCCCAATTTTTCTTTCCATCTGTCTGGCTCGATCGGCGGTTTAGTACGACACATTGACACGTGGAATTATTTCATTCTATGCAAATTTTACTAGATAATAGAGATATAATCTCTGAGAATCTAACTCAAATGAGTAGGAGTAGGGAAAGCAATATCATATCCAAGACTCTACTTTCACTGAATGATACGTAAGAATGGGATGTTAATGTAATCAATGGAGAATGATATGAGTATGTTACGTTCATTCAAGATATCATGTAGAGTAAATGCATAAAGATAATCGGTATCTTGCTCGTCATTCAGCTTAAAGTGTGCATATCTTGTGCACGTACACTCTCAGTAAACTAACATCAAGCATACACTTGTTTGATTAAATATGAATAGATAAATGCAGTTTGATTCAAAACTTATACTTTAATATTTACAACAAAAGTAGACTATATTCTACTTTCGAAAGTTGGAGCATATCTTAGTTATGCTTCAGATGTATCTCTTGACCTTCATTCTAAATGCTCTTGACTTATTCTCGGGCCTTAGATACCAATCTTCTTTTTTGATGTTTAAGGGTGTAATCATCAAACTATTCTATGTTCTTGTTTACATGGATGTACGTCTCATAACATAAGGATCCTTCCCATACATTTCAGAAGCATATACTCGAAGTGCCATACGACTGTTCTCTAATCCATTGGTTAATGTACCTCTGGATCCTGAGAAGAAGTCTTTCATTATGATTGCCTTGTCTGGAAGGGCTGGGAAGGTGGGAGAGATGATACGATTGTTACTCTCTACAGATGAGGAATCGGCAACAGATACCGGGGATGTATTGCCAAACGACACGGCACGTTGCTGCTCTTGTTCAATCGATGTTAGTACTTGATTACGAACTTGATGAGCCTGGTAATGCTGATGTGTATTACGTTGCATCATTACCTGTCTTCTTGATAACTCACTACGTTTCATGGACGCGGCTAGTTTCTGGAGTGCTTCATGATACTCGAGGGTAGGATTCATCTCGGCTTCCCCCATTGGATCAGATGGCATGGGTTCTTGTAGGATACCCGCACTGCTCATTGCATTGGCAAGGCCACCACTGCTGCTGCTATTACCAAAAAGCTCAGCAAGAGAAGGTGCTTGGTCACAACCTACGGTGGCACGTCTTGGGGGAGGAGATATTTGATTAAGTGATGAATGAGAAGAAGTGAAAGGAGTAGATGATGTCAACCCTAGGGTATCCATATCACTGCAACTAACACGACGGCTCTGCTTGTATCCTTCTCTCGTCTTGTTACCTCCCCTCCCCTTCCTCTTCTTGCGGGATGGGGGAGGAGGAACAGCTCCATGAGTATTGAAGTTGATATCATTCACTAGTTCCTCGTCCTTGATGATTGCACGACGATGTGTTGTACGGCATGGATTGTATGCATCTAGAAGAAGCATATTATTAGTCTTCGGTTCCTCGGTCGGTAATGCCGGTTCGTTGATTGAGGAAGTGAAAGATGAGTTGATGAATGATGGAGGAGTAGAATACTCCTCAACTTCAAATAGCATACGTTCCATCTCGGCACGTGAATCGGCGCCGCCGCTACTTGTCTTTGAGGATTTGAGCATATTGTAGAACTCATCGCTACCGTCTAGATCGAAGTGGAAGTCGTCTAGATTAGAGTCTAATGCCAATGGTTCGGAATCAAAGTTGTTCATGGTGGAAGTATAAAGATATTATTGAAGAAGAATTTATATATGATGGGAACACTGCCGTTGGATATGTGGTGCTCGTCGATGATGATGATGATGTATTGCAATGAGCAATGATTGTATGAGGAGTTGTAGATAATTGTGGAGGTGAGCTAGCCGATTACTCTTGGTTGTAAATGAATCAATGGTATTGTTGTCGATATAAATATTATGTGTGTTTGTTGTGGCTAATATAATAATGATTCAACACATGGTCGTAAAGTCAGAGGTTGAAAGAAAAAAGAGGAGGCTGATTATGTCGTTTTAAGTGGTACTCATAACTCCGCAAAGACATTTCGAAATAATTAACTCTAGACAAACGAGTTAATAACACTATAAGCTGCATTTATTCAAGTAATCTGACAGAGATTAGCCAACAAACAAACATTTATAGCAAGGCCTCTAGTGTAAGATACCAAAATGACTCTAGGCTAATGTATTGCTCCGTACCCAATAGGTTTTTTGTCTGATATGACTATCGTGATCTACTGCCACAGATTCAGCCTGTTAAGACTCCATTTACTGCTCGGCCCTAGAGATTTAGCCTGCTCCTCACTGCCTCTTTGAGGTTTGTAAAAAGCTATCGCCGTGTTTTAATGTGCAACATTAGATGTGGCTGCAGTATTCCGCCACACCACTCACACAATCATATTGAGTAATATATTTATTAGAATCTAGTCATTGCAATATATAACAATACAATAACAACAGATTGCATCATAATTGCAATGAATACACAAAACACTGTCGCCGCCGTCGGCTCATCATCATCATTAATAAATGATGATAGTCTACGGGCTGAGCGTACATATGAAAATGCACCCACAAACAGAGTAAAGCATGTAGCATTAAGTAAACGACGTGAGTTATATAAGAAACAGATGGGAGATGTATCACAGGTTGTGTCTTCATTGACATCGTCATCATCATCGTCGTCCTCGAAAAGAGGTGATGAGAAGAGGAGAAGTAGCAGCAGCAATAGTACTTCATCAGATGAGAGTTCAGCCGCCACCGTCCCGGCAAGTAGTGGCAAGAAGGGTAGCAGTAGTAGACATGAGGAGATTGTTGATCCGCTTGTCAAGAGTTGGCATGGTGGATTTAGTTTAGATGATTTACCGAAGTTACCATCGGCTACGATTACTTCTATACATGAAGATGATGATGCCCCGACGATGAGTAAGAGGCAAGGCTCAGCAGTTTCTACTGCCACTCCTCCGAAACTATATCAACCAGTGCGTCAACAACGTCGTCGTCCAGCACGACGTGTCTCTATGGAAAGTGATTCATCTATATCGATAGGGTCATTATTCAACGATGAGGATGGGAGTACCAAGATGGTTGTTACTCCTACTAAAGATGACTTTAGTAGAAGTGATGCTTCTCTCGACAAGAAGAAGAAGAGTAGCAGAAGGGATACTCATCCATCATCACCTACTACCAACAAGAAGTCGAATAGACGGAGAGCATCCGATGCCACCGCCGCTACTGCTCCTTTGTATGATTCTGATTCATCTAATCGGGAGAGTAGCAATCTATTCAATTCAGATCCAACTCTTCTTGGTCCTGAATCATCACCAACATCCGTTGCTTCCCCTCAAGTTCAGGTTACCAAACCCAAGGTCCGAAGTCGTCGTGCTACTGTCGATAACAGTGCAGTGTCCGCCCCCAAGGTAACACTCCGACGGAAGTATCAACCTCGGCATAGATCCATGGCCAATGGATCCGTCCAAGGTATTGTCAAACCCTCAAGATATACAAGATGTGGTGGCGGCAGCGAAACTGGTTCGGTAACATCTGTTACTTCCTCCAAGTCTGTACCCACATCCTTTGCATCCTTATCCAAGAAGGAGGAGACTAGAAATACAAAAGAACAACAACCAAGTCCTAGAAGACGTAGTATGTTCAAACGTCGTGCTTCACTACCCGACAAGATAAGTCGTCCACAACTTTCTGGATCATTCACACAGCTTAAACCACGAGAGATTACGAAACTCAAGAATCTAAGTATCGACCTAGAACAAGAACAGGAGGGAAGTAATTGTAGTCCAAATGTTATACCATCGTCTGACGATTCAGAATCAAGTTTATCCGATACTGAAGAGTACACTAATGAAGAAGGAGAGAGTAAGATCAAGAGAATAACATCTACCTCAAGTATGTCATCATGTGCTGCTGCTGTTGATACATCGAATGATAGTTGGATACCACATGGTGTTGACTTTAGTGCATCTATGGAGGTGTATGTATTTGAAAAGTATCAGCATAAGATTTAGGAAACTACTAAAACTAACTTAAATATCTACACTAAAGATGGACATATCATATGTATCTTTACATTAGCTGAGGTAAGATGAAATCATGCTGCTGAATCATCAACTAAGATATCTCTCAATAATAACGGATAATCTGGCTCGACAATCTCTAGCCCAAATTTGGTGAATGAAGTATTTAAACGTAGTTTAGAGTTAACTTCTGTAAGCTATGACCCGCGACACATTTGATCCGCCTTGGCGACATTCCGGGTCATTGATTCTACGATTAATTATTGCCGCCAATTTTCTCGGCAACTACTGCCAACCACGCCTTTGCTTGAAGCTGCTTGGGTTTGAAAGCGACACTTTTGCATTTGCATTGGTTGAATGCTCACGCTAAGTGCTTGACATATAGGTCTTTGCATCACCACAATAAACAACATTCAATTTGCAATCTCTAGCTCATCTTTCTCGTCTACACTGTTGTGGTTGCTAATTTGTCTCTAAAACATCAGACTATAAAGTAAAGATGATGGGATATCAACGAGCATCTAATGATATCGCATCTGATAATATCGAGCCATTATCATACAAACTCGACCATCAAACAACCGACGACCTTACTCGAGTTCAATACAATGGACGATACTTGCACAACAATGGTGATCAACAATCAGCAGTAAACTATAGCAACTTTCAAGCAAGTTTAGACACACCATTGAAACCAGCAGAACGATACCTACTTGCAAAAGCACGGAGTGCAACAGCTTATGCACAACAACAACAGCAACCGATACCGACGATACCAAACAAGAGTAAGACTAGTAGAAATAGATCCCAAGCTCGAGCAGCAAGAAATGCAGCACATAGAGACAGAGCAAGAAGTTACTTATATGATTCACCTAATAAAGATTTAAGCTCATCGATAAGTGAACTATCAAGTAATGTCTCAACTCCTTCTTCTACAGCCGACAAGGCCGATGACGATTGCAATAACCAACCTCAAACACAAGAGGTGCCGCCACTGCCAAGGGTCGAATCGGGAGATACATCAGGACATGAAACAAAGGCAGTTCGTCGTAAGAAGTATAAACCACGTCATCGTGACAGTACATTGAATAGATCACTAACAAGTGTTATTAAGCCAATACCAGGTAGAAGATCGAGTAGTCCAAATACTATACGATCAAGAGATAAATTGTTGGCTAGCTTTGATTCATCATTTAATAGTGTTGTTTCGGATCTATCTATTAGGAGTGTTGACTTCAGTGCTTCCATGGAGATATACTTCTTTGAGAAGTAAGGATGATCTGAAGATTTTGTGTACAGCGGACAGCACACACATTCAATAG
>Ga0214477_100327_pt1 | contig 33864 bp, 30 predicted proteins | sample M1_20Mar14CPVII9_FD_165058 | JGI IMG/M metagenome (GOLD analysis project Ga0214477, IMG submission 165058) | Marine eukaryotic communities from Monterey Bay, California, United States - M1_20Mar14CPVII9sort6BwellC16 | ecosystem: Environmental > Aquatic > Marine > Unclassified | place: USA... | reverse complement strand
AACTCATGGATGATATCAAAGTGAAGGGAGATCAAGAAAAAGACTTGAGTAGAGAAATAGATGAACTCAAGTGTGAGGTAGAGCTTCAGCGTAAAAAGTATGAGGATATTAGAGTTGATATGAATAACACTCTTCAACTACTTGAAACTACACAAAGAAATGTGGTAAAGTTGGATAATGAGAAGAAGAGTACTCTCCGGTTAGTTGATACTCTAAGAGCGGAGATTTCTACTAAAGATTCTGCTCTAGTAAAAGAACACTTTGAAGCCAGTCGTGAGAAATCGCAGAAGCAGATTTATGCTGAGGAGATTTCCAGATTGAAGAAGACTATCCAAGATAAAGAAGATAGTGTACGAACTTATCAGTCTGAAATACGTCAACTTAGCTCTGGTATAAGCCAATTGGAGGATACTGCATCAATAAATGAGAGAGAGAAACAACGTGTGATCCACGAACGTGATATCCTCGGAACATCCTTACAGCGGCGCAATACAGAGTTGGCTCTTTTATATGAAAAGATTAAGATACTGCAGAGCACTAATCGATTAGATGGTGTTGAGTATTCTTCGAGAATGGATGATATACGAATCTTGAAAATCAAGGTTAGAGATCTCCAACGCCAGCTTACAATCTCACAAGGCGGTCAAGTTGGAGTTGATAGTGTTAGTAGAAATCTCATGCTTGTTCAGAAGGAGTTGGTCCGAGAACGACTAAAGGTGAAGGCTCTGTCTGATGAGTTGGAGAACCCTATCAATGTACACAGATGGAGAAAACTCGAAGGTACTGATCCCCATAATTATGAGATGGTGCAAAAGATACAGCTACTTCAAAAGAGATTGCTTATCAAATCTGATGAGATAGTCAGACAAAATACAATCATACAAGATCAAGCCAACAAGTTGAACGATTTGGAAACCAGTCTTGCCCGAGCTCCTAGCGCAGATATTGCCGAGCAACTCAGCTCTGCACAAACGGATATTAGGAAGAAGAATCGTCAGCTCAAGGCCATGTCTAGTGAAATGAATATGCAAGAGACACAAGTAAAGGAAGCACAACAAGAAGCAGAAGAGTTGGCAATTGAACTGCATAGTACCAAGAAGAGATACTTTGAGGAAAGGAAACGCAACCAAACATTGGTAAAAGAGAATGAACTTGGTTTGCTGTCAGAGCTTTCCCCAAGTACGCTAATCAAACCGCTCAAAGATCAGTCGAATAATAGAACTCGTTTTCTCGGTGGCGGTTTTGCAATCAAGTGAAGGTGGTAGTTGTTTTTGTTGTTGTTTGTATAACACATTACTGTAAATGGCTTGTGGGCCAGAGAGGTCGAGTAGACTATAGACTTTGTCGTGGTAGTACTTCTCGAAAAATGAACGTCAGGTGAAGTCCAAGCGTGATATCATAATCATACACTTAGCTCTCTCATTAGATAAATATAAAGTGGTTGTTTTTCATCTTGCAAAGTAAAGCCTCGCCGTATTATTCTACTTAGATCTATTCACCTGGGCTAACTTCTTAATCAATCAATAAATGACATCATCAACAAATGATGGTACAATAGTACTGTTTAAATGAGGAGAGAGGGGGGGTATCCTTGTCGGTATCCTGGCCGGCTTCATTAGTAGTTTATGTGCAGTTTGAATGTCTTTGACCATTGATTGTTATTATAATATCATATCGACTTATTAGGTTTGTGTGCATATTATAAAAGTAGTATATATATTTCCAGATAAGATGACAGTACATGCACTACACATATTCGATCGGAAAGGTAAAACCTTATTCACAAAAAGTTACACAACATCAAAGCAACAACTTATGCAAGATGCAGAGCAATTATCAGAACAGAGAAAGTTAATCTTTGGTATGTTATTCAGTTTAAGGGAATTGGTTGGTAGTTTAACGCCTGATGGAGATTCGCAAGGTATGACATATAATGTGTGGTATATATGAATTTTAAGTTAATGTTTATACGACATCTGCTTTTGTGTTTTTATTTTATCGAACTTACAAACTTTCTATGTCTGATAATGTGTAATGACTTTGGTACCTACAATCTACAATAATCAAAAACATATTGCAGCACTGCATTCGGTAAAGACTGGGGCTGGTACATTACACTGCTATGAAACAATATCTGGTCTTCGAATAGCACTATACACAAATAATAATCCTATAATGAATACTATTGGTGCACGTGGTGCTGGTGGTGATAGATCTAAAACATCATTTCAAACGGCATTAAAATATATATACTCAGAACTTTGGGTAGAATGTGTTGTGAGATCACCATTGTATCAACCAGATAAAATCCAAGGTGATCCGTTTGAAGGCAAAGAGAATATGATTAACTCTACAAACTTTGAGGCTAAATTGGATGCATATTTAAAGAGTATGCCATGGTTTAAATCTGTTTAGGAAGGTAGAGGAAAGGATTATATATGTTCCCTTAGATGATTTTGATTGCAACACTCGTGAGTAGAGTCACATTAGTAGTGAAAAGCATTTATGTGCCTTAAACACCGGTTTGATTATAAGTATTCAGATAGAAGCACTCTATACTTAGTTCATTACCTCTATACTTTTGTACAGCTTAATTTGCAACACTTCTTTTCTATACACCATATCCTCCACCACCAGGAGACATAATTACAAGTCGTTCACCGACATCGATTGGTCCACTTCTCTTTCCTCCAATGTTTAAAGCAGTGCCATCCTTCTTTATAAGCAGGTTTCTCCCTCTCTCTGCTGGTTCGCCACCTGCTAAACCGTAAGGACGAAGTGACCGTCGTTCGCTCAATATACTCATCACTAAGGGACGAAGAGGTTCTATCTCTCGGATCACCCCGTCTCCGCCCTTGAGTTTACCTGCTCCGCCACTGTCAGGTCTTAAACTAAATCGCCTCAACAGCACAGGATAACGCCTCTCTAGTATCTCTGGATCTGTAATTCTTGTATTTGTACAATGTGTATGAACTCCACTACGACCTTCCCATGTAGGTCCAGCCCCTGCGCCACCCGCAATAGTTTCGTAGTAACCAAATCTATCGTCACCAAATGTCAAATTGTTCATACATCCTTGACTATCAGCACATGCTTTAAAGGCTTTCAATACTACATCTACAACACGTTGACTTGTCAGTACATTACCACCGACTACGCCAACATCATTAGATGGATTCAATAGAGAAAAGGGAGGTATCTTGAATTCAATCGGAGCTAAACAGCCTTGATTAAGAGGAATATCTTGTCCAACGAGACTTCTGAGAGAGTATATAACAGCTGAGTATGTTACAGCCGGCGGCGCATTCAAGTTGCCCAGCTGTTGAGGTCCCGTGCCATCAAAGTCAAAGCAGGCATTCCCTGTCTCAATATCAATATCGATTGTGAGTTGTATTGGTGTACCATCATCGAGATGATCAATTGCAGTAGCCCGAGATCCATGAGTTGATGCAAAGTTCTTTAACATGTGTCGGACAGCAATCTCGGCATTGTGCTGTATGAATTGCATGTAAGCTTGAACCTTATTTAACCCTTGGTCATTCACTAGTGATAGTAGCAGACGAATACCGGAGTTGTTTGCTGCTACTTGAGCCCTCAGATCACTAAGATTGTCCTTCAATCCACGAGAAGGATGTTTTTGATTCATTAGGATATCAGTAATTCCCTTCTCGTCAAACTTGCCATTCTTAACAAGCTTGAATGCAATAATGTTGGCTCCTTCTTCTTCCAATGTGACCGAGTGTGGTGGCATGGAGCCTGGGCTAATACCTCCAATATCACTATGATGTCCACGAGAAGCGACGAAGAATATAATCTCATTATTGTGAAACACTGGCGTTATCACGGTGATATCAGGGAGATGAGATCCACCTGGAAGATCGTTTGACAGTTTACAAAGTTGAAGAGAGACGATAGTAACTTTTGTTAGTGTATGTGGTTTGCGAAGGCAATCAAATAAAGACAGACTAAGTTCAAATGAAGTAGTCCATTCGTCGAGACTTCATATTGAACACCTGCATTCACACAATGAAACAATACAAACGCGGTCTTTCCTGCCAACTGAGGATGGTTAGAGACGAATACATCACCTTCCTTGATGCCCTCTCGGCCTTCACTATTCCAGTATTCAACTTGAAATTTAACTGCACTTTGCATTGCCCCCAGATGAACAGGAATATGTGGTGCATTTGCCACTAATCCTCCATCACTGGTAAACAGTGCACAACTGAAGTCTAGCCGTTCTTTAATATTGACTGATATCGCAGTTCTTGCTAAAGTTCTTCCCATTTGTTCAGCTATCCCCATGAAACGATGAGCATATATAGATAGCTGAACAGGATCTTCTTTGATCTCTTCTTTCTCCTCTTTGGTATTAGTTTTGATATTATCATTCTTATTCTTCTTTGCAGCAACTGTAATGTCAAGATCTCCATCTGCAGTTACTAGTGCAGTACATCCAATTTCCAATACGATGGTACTAATAGATTGGAAAAGAATGGCTGGACCTATAATTTGATTCCCTGGCTTTACATCTTCCAAGTTGTAGGTTGATACTGTCTCCCATCCATTCTCAAAGCATGCCCGAGTACTTCCTGTTGGAGTCGGCTCCCCTATCAATGGCACTGTTGGTGGTAGTGGAGGTGATGCGCCAGGTACCAAAGCTCGGACTCTAAAGTCATCTATCAATAAGTCTCTTCCTTCCAGTTCGAACCCAAACTCACGATGATATTGTGCAACAAATACTTTTGCAAAGGGTAGCTTGGAATTGCCAGTGGTCTTATTGCTCTCCTTGATCATGATTGCATTATCTGTTCCCTGATAACGCATATTAAGATACTTTTCAATAACAATAGAGTCTTCCGAGTATCCTTGCTTCATGAGAGATGACCGAGCTTTGTCTGCTAGATGTTCAAGCCTTTCCTCTCTTATTGTCGCTGAAGGATCCTCATCTTCATCAAACCCAGTATCTTTAGCAACTGCATACACACTTGCAGCAGGCTCTTGCTCTTCTACTACAGCATCTGCCATTGACAATCCATAAGCTGACAGGATACCACCATATCTATGTACATATACTTTGCTTATACCCAACGCTAATGCCATGGCACAAGCATGTTGTGGTCCTGCCCCTCCAAAACAAGCCAATGCATGTTTAGTTATGTCAAATCCTCTCATTTGGGTTAGATTTCGAATTGGTCGACACATTGCCTCATTCGCCACTTGTATAAATCCATAAGCTAGTTCTTCTATTGTTCTTCCCTTGGCCTCTTCATTCTCATCTGCAAGTTTCTGAAATGCAGTCCGAGCTCCTTCTAAATCTAAAGGCTCATCTTCATTAGGACCGAAAATGTTTGGAAAATGTTCCGGTATCACTCTACCCAGCACGACATTTGCATCTGTAACAGCCAGGTACCCATTCTTCCGATAACACACTGGTCCGGGATGTGCTTTACTTGATTCAGGTCCTACAACGAATAGACCATTCTGCAAGAAAAGCCGAGACCCTCCTCCAGCGGCAACCGTGTGTATGTCTAATTGTGGAGCTTGTATCGACACGCCTGCAGTTGTAGTTTCAAATACATGTTCGAATGTACCATCGTATCTTGACACATCTGTCGAAGTTCCACCCATGTCGAAACCAATCACCGGTAGAGGCTTGTTCAACATGTTGCCATTTTCATCAAAAGTAGGACGATAACTTGTCTTTGCATAACCCACGACACCTCCAGCAGGGCCGCTGAGGATTGCCTGGTGACCTCCAAAATCATTCACTGGAGTCAGACCCCCATCGCTCTTCATGAAATCTAATTGAACATTTGTCATTAAACTATCATCAAAGCCTTTTGTGAAGCCAGCCAAATATTCAGTGATTTTGGGTGTCAGATATGCAGCAGCACTTGCCGTGTGTCCACGGGGTACTAACTTTACCATACTCATTACTTCATGTGATAGACTGATCTCTGTAAAGCAGTTCATTGATTTGGCAATTTCACCCACCATTTTCTCATGTTCTGGATAGACATATGAATGAAGGAATACTATTGCAAGTGATTTGATCCCTTTGTCTGCTAACATTTGAAGTGATGCACGAACGGCATTTGGATCTGGTGTTTGAATTGGTATCACCTTTTCTCCCGTCACACCTTTGATACGGTTACCAACTCCTGCTTGTGGCCAATTGGGTGAGTATGTACCTATCCATTTATCTATTTTTTGTGACTTTTGTTCAAGTAATTCAATCTCTTCTATGCTTTTATTCTCATCAAAGAACTCTGATAGCATTACTCTTTCATCGACTTCAACAACCTCTTCATACAGTACCTCTGGTGCCTTGCATGTAAGATCAAATCTGCAAGTAATAATATGTGAGGATTGAAATAGACTGCAACAAACTCAAAACGTGCATACTGAACTTACATATCACTACGAGTTTGATCACCAATCTTTAACAAATCACCAAATCCTTTAGTAATAACAAGACCCATTCGTTCACCTTCCCGTTCTAATAAAGCATTAGTGGCAACTGTCGTACCCATACGTATACTACCAATTAATGAAGTGTTTACCTTCTCACCCCGTGGATACTTTTTACCATTTGGGTCGTGTTCATCTAACATACGTCTAATACCTTCTGTAGGTGCATCATCATAATTGGCTGGATCTACTGATAAGAGTTTGGAGACTAATTCGGTACCATTTGGTAATTTACAATGTACATCGGTGAAGGTACCACCTCTATCTATTGCAAAGTGAAACTTTCCATCACCATTTTGTTGTTGTGTTGTAGATGACATCATAATATGAATAGAAGAATGTTGATAACAAAACACATCAAGACAAGGGTGAAAATGTGGGGGGGAAGTTCGCGATACAACGTAATTGCAGCGATTGCTTGACGACTTTTCTCAAACACAAAAATGCGTGTTTGGTGGCAGAAAAGGTGTCAAGGTAATAACACATACTGCATCTCAAGCAAACTAACGGCCTACCTACTTGCTAGTGAAGGTTGATTGCAAATACATCAGAATTTAGGCCTAGCTCACCATTAAAATATTTACGATCGATATCAGTGAATGAATAAAGTGTTACCCTACTAACATCTCATATAATACAATCAACCAACACTTGATACCACACCACTACAAAGAATAAATACAATTCCTACCAAAGAATAATAATAATAATATTATACAACAATGATAAATAGACAGCAACTACAGTACCATGTGCAGACTCTCCAGAATAGGAGTGCTGCAATGACAGCCCTATTCATGACAATCTTCCTACTTTGTATAGAACATGTTAGATCATTTGCAAATCAGTATCACATTTCAGCCCATGACGCCATGGTATTAGCCTCGGCGGCAAATGGGCTTAGACGTAAGTTAAGTGCAACATACCTCGTCTCACCTGATACACTGAAGAAGAGTGCAAGTTTTAGCTTCTTCACATCTCATGGACGAAAGACGGATGCAAGTTCTGAGACGTCAAGAAGTTCAGCGACTAAGTTGAATGCTTGGTCGATGAATTCCATTACTTCCATGTCATCGATTGCAATTCCAACTATGCCTACGAGTAAGGACATACCCCTTCATACATTAGGTTCGTGGTATACATCGGTTGATCCTACCACCAAGCCACCAGTCTATGATGAGTAAGTGTTAATTGTTTTGGATACCCAGTAGCATTTCTTGACACCATCTTCTTTTAACGACTCTAACATAATATATATGTTCTTCTTTCATTCTCTTACTTGTGTTACACAGTGAATATGATAACTCATATTCATTCCGGTCGCCAACTGACGATTGGCCAAGCATGTCATCTCCCGAGGTAGATGAAGCTGTACAATCACAGATGAAGAGTCATATGAAGAGAGGACCACTCAAGACTATCCGCCGTGTTGCTGGAAAGTTCAAAGACATCATTGTGCAATAATAAGACGATTATGAGCCCTATACATGGCACACATACATGAAATAGAAGTGCTTGGGCTCGGTATCTTCCCCCTATTCTCCAGTCAATGATCCTTCAGAAGATCGATGACACCATCAAGACTACATACATCGGTCATAACACACACATCACCCTGGTGAAGCAACTATATGTACATAGATTATGTTGTTTCAACCTTTATCTGTATCACCCGCTATAAATATCCACGCCCGCTACTGCATCACACGTGAAAGTATCCTATGAATTATGTACATAAGAATACTGACATGTATGAAACCTGCTACGTACACTGCTGCTAGAGGTGTAACACCCAAATAGACGTTGTAAATAACCGCTATAGATAATCGACAACTTATGTTTACTTAATATGACAGCATACCTTTGAGAGATTTAGTTTTCTTGCTCTCTAGTTTGATACATTTCTTAGGTATCCTTCATATATCAGTAGAAAAGAAGCAACAGTCTACAGATCATCTACACTCTACTACGACTTTTATTTCCACGGTCCATAGGCTCTCCGGAATGGTTGGTTGTCGCCTTCATTCGCTTGCACTGAGTGGCTGCACTTCATCTCTCTTTTGGAAGGCAGGATACCTTTCTCCTGGGGTTTTGTCATTTTTTTGAGTTTTTCTCCCTACCTATGGTACCACTCCTCTTTTACTTCTTCCCTTTGCTTCGCCACTGCATACTACTAATTAAGCTGAGGAAATTCCGTTTTGTAATTGTATTATATTGTAACATGGACGAGACTAATAAGAAGACATACGGTTCCATAGAGGAAGGAAATAATAACAATAATAATAATGAGTTTGATGAGAAGAATACATATTATTTGTCTGAGTCAAGATTTAATTGGAGTACATTTAGTAGAGCAGCTGTACCTATTGTCATTGCACTTATAATAATGGGTGGCTTCTCCTATGGTATGGGACATGGGTGAGCAGTATATTTGTATGTTTTGTTTTGATATTTACATATATTCTTTATCTAATGTTCGCAATATTATATCCATACTTAGTTTCAATCATTTCTACGGACCACCAAGAGGAGGTTTAGATAAAGAAGATGATAATAATATCATATCAGATGAACCTTCAGTTCCACATCAGTCTACAGTTATAGATCACGATAACGATACTACTAGTGGCAGTAGTGATGCACAATGTTCAAAGCATGATAAATGTGCTGCATTGGGGCTAACTGGACTTTGCTGTCCGACACAGAAAGATACAATGTTAGAATGTTGTTAGTTGAATGGTTTCGTGAACATCAACCATAAAGATGAGGATTAGTTTTGAAATGCATTCCATAATAAATTTTGCTTGGAGATTACGATCACTCTTACTTAATAAATGTCGAGTGTTTAGTGTCGAGTATTAAGTAGTGGAATCCGATTAGGGGCGTTGTATATATTAGATTATCGTGTTTGTCTATGCTTTTGACGTAATGCAAGACACCCATGCTTAAATTGATTCCGTTTAATCATTAATAAAGTTTAGTCTGTTCAGCTCTAGTTAGTATAAGTACTCTCGTCTCACTAATTTATTCATGCATATTCCTATAATCGACCAACTATCAGTATTCAGTATCAATCGTAGCACTTGAAACTACTAAATATGAATCAAATATCATTTGGCAAAGCTTCTTCGATATCCTTCAAGTTAGATAGACTACGATCGTTCTTGTTGACAGTGTTATTAAGTGCATCTGCCTTAGCAAGCTGAAGGACTTGTTCGTGAATCTTGATGTTCATTTCGTCTGGGTTGTCAAGCAAATCGCGAAGCTCGACATCTCCCAACTCATTTAGCTTTCCGGTAATGTACCAAACCTTTGATGGGTGAACCTCGTTAGTGACGACTTTGTATACTTCTTTATGGATTTCCTTTTGAAACATTGGAGGTTCTTCAAGAAAACTAGCGATGGATGATAGTTTAGATTCTATTGAACTGGGTGTTTTACCCTCGGAGCGTGACAATTCGATTAACTCTGTAGGAGGGGGTGTGGCAGGGGTCATCGATGATAAGGATGCAGTTGGCGATGCTGTCACAGTTGGGAGAGTTACTTCTCGAGAGACTTCTCCAAGATCACTACTACCACGTCGTTGTTGAGTATGCTGCGTTGTCTCTTGGATAGGGACACTTGATGTTTCTTGATGAGCGTGTGAAGGACTATGCTGTTTGATTTCAACTACACTCAGTGGAACATCAGATTTGTCGGGTTGTAACTCTTCTTGTGGAAGCACATCGTCATGAATTTGTTCTGGTTTGGAATCTGGACGTTTGTTGATTGTTTTATACTGCACCGACAATCGTTTATCTCCGATCTAAAGTGTATCGAAGATGATGAATGTGAGTAACATATCATTGTGAAAGTTAGTGGTACTACGGTTGAACACGACTTACTTGAAAACCATGAAGGTGTTGAATAGCGACTTTAGCTGATTCTGGATTATCATATGATGCAAAGCCAAATCCTTGTCCCCTTCCAGTGCTAGCTTCAATAGAAATCCTTACACTAATAACATTTCCAAACCTTTCAAATAGTTGAAGTAGATGCATGTTCGTATAATCATCTGGGATGTGAAAGATGAAAAGATTGGCACCTGCGACAGAGTAAAGAGTAATGGTTTAGTTGCACTCGTTTTAGCACATGATAACAATAGTCAAGACACACGTCATACCTGTCGGCCCGTTTCGCTTGGCAGGACTGCAGTTAGAGAGGAAAAGAAGAAGATCTTAGTTAAATAGTCTCGGGTCGAAGATGTGATTGCAATACAACATACATAAGATATAACTCACTTCATGTAAAAAGGTTTGCCTGGATTGACAGCCCACGACTTTGTTGCTATCTCTCGATGGTTGTCTTCATCGTAATTACTGGGAGAAGACATTTGTCTTTGGCTCTGTTGATATGCATGAGGACTAATGTACTGCTGCATATTATGATATCCTGTTCCTCTTATATTCATATCTCTTGACGACGGTATTGTTGACACTTGAGAAGTATACCAACTTTGAGTTCCTACTTGGGGTGAAGTGTGTGGCATTTGCTGTTCAGTGTACCTAGGGGGGACAACAAATCCTGGATGATTGACACCAACGCCATTATACGGAGAATGACCACCTAATACCATTTCAAATTGAGATTCCGGATATGTTGCTTGTGGATTGTGCACAAATGATTGTCCCGGCTGCTGCTGCTGCTGCTGCTGCTGTTGTTGTTGTTGCGCTATATTAGCATAAGGAGGAGGAGTAGCAACAACTTGGGAATTCGGAAGAAATACTATTGGTGATCCCATAGCCATGGGAGATCCGCAGTATCTACTATCTTGTTGCATTGACAATGAAGAGGCAGGTCGAGACACTGTTGGAAAGAATGGTGATGATGTTGGTGATGGTCCAATATATTCCATGGGAGATCTGTAGTATCTTTCTTGACAAATTGAAGAAGTAGTAGTACCAGTTTGGATATTGGACGTGAATGGTTCTGTAGATGGTGATATATACCCCTCTTGTTGGTTCGGCATCGACTCAGTCCTTGGAAGTAAAGTATGGTAAATCATACTTCTGGTCTTTGCCCCCCCTTTCTTCTTTTTCTTCCTCTTATCTACCACCGAATGTTTTACCTATCCTTCCGAATGTTTTGTAAAGTGTGCTTCTTTCCTGTGTGATATATGTGTAGTGGATGATTGTATGTACCTTGGTGTTCAGACAAAAGCATCAACACTTTGATGATTGATGTTCTTTTACATTTCTTTATTTTTCTGACGTGTAGCTCTAATCAAATCGAATACTGGCTATTACTCACTAAATTGGCACTATCACTGCTCTTTTTTATATACTTTACGTACCCCTATGTAACTTCTCAAAGGCTAGATTCTAGACACCTCAATGACTCTTAATTTCCTTTGAGAAGGTAGGAGAGGTATCTTTAAACCTGAGGGGATAATGTAGTCGATAGTAGGGGGGGGCTACCAAGGCTAGTACGGCGTTCCCAACATGTGTTCACATATCTTACTACACGTATATACAAATACACATCGCCTAAATTATAGGTTCAGTATACTTACTTCGTATTAGAATTACAACTCTGCTCGCTTATTAGCAGACTCCATCTTCTTTTTCATCTCTGCTTTAGCAATCTTTTCTTTCCGCTTTTCTTCCTTCTTTTGGAATTCTGGGTTTAAGCCCACCCCGAACATGGGACAGTTTTTGCACCCTCGGCCAGGACAGTTGTTACATCGACTGCCCATGTTACCAGATATGATTTGTTGATCAGTAAATTCTGCTCCACCACCATACTTTGCTTGATAACCAGCTCCCGATCGATATTCACCCTGATTTACAAGTCGAGCTTTATTATTTATGTTCTGATCACGACGCTGTATCTCAAGCCTCTGTAGCTCATCATATGGTACATAGTGAATACAATCTACAGGACATGTTTGTATTGCTACCTCGATCGTTTCATCGTCATCTTTGTTTGATTATTAAACAGTTATATGATAATTGAGAATACATATTTATACATTGTATACGCCATACTGCACAAAGCAAACAACAAAGTATCGCTTACCTCCCCACTGTTGAAAGACTCGTGCTCTTCCATGCTCGCCCTCCATAAAGAAAGTACTCTGAGCAATCATGGCGCAATTAGTGCATCCAATGCAAGTTACCTCGTCAACATACACATGCTGTGCCCTAACTGGCTCGTCCGCTTCCCCATCCCATTCCACTTGAGTATGACTCTCAACTGTCTGTAAATCCACCTCGTCGTCTACCATTAAGCCAAAGCCTGTCTTGGCCGTCTCCTCCTTGAAAGCTTCAAAAATCTCATTCGATTCATCATCCTCCTGTTCTGTATCAACTGCAACACCCAACGTTGATGATATCGAATCTGAACTAAATCCAAGTTCTTGCATTTGACGAACCTTATCAGCACGGTCTGCTTCTTTCATGTTGAATTCTACCTCATCTGCTGCAATGCTTGCTAATGTATCTAACCATAACTCTCCATCGTCTATATCTTGATCATCATCATCTGGTATTATCTTGTCACTTTCATCGTCACTATCATTCTTATCATCTTCATTTTCAGAACTTGCAAATGAACTCCATAATGATCCATCTTCTCTATCAGCAAGTGATCCTTCCCAACTTGCATCGCCCAAAGCCGATTGTTCATCTGAACTTAACCATCTATTTGGGTCGTAATTTTTTATATCTTCGTTATCTGGTGATGGATCTGAAAAGAGAGGTATCAATTTTTGTCGGCGTTGTTTAGTACTTCTGTAAGGATGTTGTTTCGTACTTCTTCTACATCTACTACTGCTACCAATAATATTGTTTGATCTTCTGCAGAAAATTGTTGGAAAATTATTTTGGATACTTGTAGTATATGCTACTGATTTGTGAATGGTGGCGATGGCCGCTGTGGCCAATATGACCGGAGCTTGATGCTTCTTCATTGCAATATAAAGCTATATATTGTAACGATAACTACTACTAGAGGTATATGTATTGAAGGAGGACAATAACACAACTTTTGTAGCAATAATGCAATGACGATGTTCATGTGGCAAAGATATTAACGGTATCCCCCACAAAAGATCTCGCTCATCGCTCGCCGAGCCTTAACATCGCCCTCCCTCTTCCTCATTTGATTACGCTGTACCACAAGTGGATATTCGACAGTCGATCGGGTTTACTTTCTTCTTAATAAGCATCACAAGTCAGTAGTTACTATCATCACAGATTATTCACTCTTAGTACCAAACTTACTCAAACTTACTACTCTGCTACAATGACATCGTTTACAGAACAACTGAGGGACTCAGCTGGTGATCAATGGAATAGAGTTATCAATCATAAATTTACTATTGAATTAGCCAATGGAAGTATCAAAAAGGAAGTGTTAAAGAAATATCTCATACAAGATCATAGATTCCTTGATGCATTTATAATTTTAGCATCGACAATTGCCTAATGTCGATGTTTAGAAGATAGAATACAAGGTTGTCAATTCCTCGGATTAATCACTGGAAAAGAGAATACATACTTTGAGCGATCATTTGAAGTTTTAGGATGTAGTAATATAGAAGAGAGGATGAAGATACCGAATGAAACAGTAACTACCAACTTTGTACAACTCATGAAATCAACTGCTAAGGAAGGATCTCTTGGAGAAATGTTAAGTGTATTAGTTGTAGCAGAATGGAGCTACCTATCTTGGGGAGAAAAAGTTCTTGACAAAACGAATAGGGAAGGAGATTTCACAACTTGGGAATGGGTTGGTAAGTTTATACATTGATGTTAGATCATACGAGTGTCTTGTGTTGCACCAGGTTGTACACATCTTATGCATACTTTATCAATTGCAACAACAACTAATTTCCGACTTTCAATATACCTACTCTAGATCTTCATTCAGGCGATTACTTCAATAGTGTTGTTGCTTATCTGCGGGGCCTGTTGGATAAAGAAGGGACTTTGATTGATGAAGTTGAGCGTGATAAGTGCAGGAAAACATTTCTTCGGGCTGTTCAATTAGAGGAAGACTTCTTTAATATGTCGTATACTTAGCTTAGATACTTGACTACTACTTATTGATTACCGCACATATCTACTTTAGTAAATCATTAATTAACAACAAACCACTCTACTGCATATCTTGCAAAGACAGACATTCCTTGGTCTGACTCTGCTGCAATAACATTAATGAATCCATCTTTTTTAATTGCTCATTAGTCTCAGTTGCAATCCATATAGTTTGTTCCTTTCCTATATTACATTCAATAAGCGTGTTTACAAACCAGCCTCTCTCTTTAGTCTCTCGAGTTCGTCGTCGATATCATCCTTCTTACTGGCCGAACTAGTACTGCCTAACATCTTCTTCATTTCTTCCAACTCTTGATCAACACTAGAGGATGCCTCTAACATTTTAAATTGAGATTCAATAGAACCCCCCGATGAGCCAGGGAGTGCCTTTCCATCAACCATCGATCCCATCTCTGCACTAACCTCAGCAGATGCTTCCAATGCCTCAACCTTCTCCTCCATACGATTGAATGCATCCATTGATGTCTTACCAGTAATTCCACCTAACATATCATTAACCTTCTGTGTACTCTGTGCAGTTCGTGCACGTGCAATCATTTGTTCCTTCTTAGCTTTTGATTCTAAAATTTTGGCTTCAAGTGCTTGCATACCTTCATACAACTTATCTACTGCCTGTGCTTGCATATCAATTTGAATTTGTAATCCCTCAGCTTGTTCAGTTTGTTGTTGACGACGTGAAAGTGCCTCCTTGGCTAAACTTTCCTCTCCCTTTGATAGTGCTAGTTGTGCACGTTTGTACCAATCGTCAGCTAAAGCATCTGCTTGTTCCTTTTGCTTTAATAGACGACGTTGTGTTGCGGTAATTTCTGCATAAGATTGACGTACTTTCACCAAGTCAGTCTTTAATTATTATTTGTATTTGTTATTGTGGTGTTCGTGTAAGGTTATATGATTATATTGTATTGTAATAATATATACACAGAGAATTCATAAGAAATTGATTAAATAAATTTTGTGCATATCTTATGTCATAAAATCAACTCTATAAAAACTCACCTGCATGTCTTCTACCGCCTGGTTCAATATCTTTTCTGGATCTTCTAATGTTTTAAGTACATTATTAATATTAGATTTTGCAACTCTTGAGAACCTATCAAATAAATTCATTGATAATGAAGTGGAAGTGGATGATCTGTAAGATGGTGAAGTTGAGTGGTATGACGATGCCGATGGTAGCGGCGGCCGTCTGGTAAATGTGGATGATGATGTAGAGAAGGCATCGGACGATGCTACTAAGAGAAGAGCTATATAGTTCATTGTTATTATACTATTACTTCTACTACTATTTGAGCACGGCTAATATTTTGAGCACAGGCACAGCTTTTGGCAAAATGAGTAGAAAGTTTTTTCCCGCAGCCCGCAACGGAAAGATCTTCAAGATCCACATAATCGAGATCTTCACCACCGACCTCCTCATTACTAAGAGAGTTGCTACGACAGCAACTATTCTATATAGTGGGGTGACGGGATATTTCATTGCATAGTGAGCCAGAGCGCTATCAAAACATATGTATAGTAAGATATAATTAACACACAGGAAATAATATGAGCTCTCTTGGACAGCATACACGACGTGCACCAAAGTTAAAGCAGAGGAATCTGCGTCGGAAGAATAAAGGTGATAATATATCAATAGAAATTGGTAGTGATAATGGTGGTGGTGGAAGTTTACGAAGACCGCCCTCAGAAGAGATTTCTCCGAGGAATAGAAATAGTAGTGGTACAATGAAAAGATTGTGTGGATTGCTTATGATGGTCACTTGTATATCGATTATGATTTACATTATTATAATACTGTACCAACGCGGATTGATAAATACAAAGGGTAAAAGTGGTGCCATAGGTCTTCGGGCTAATGCTGCAACTACTATGAAAGATGTCAAGGGGTAACTCTAACCTCAAGACGATGAAAGCAATCGAGATCAAAGCAAATGATTCGAGTATTCTAAGTTCTATCGATTGATAAGTTGTTCGAAGCCTACTAAGTCAAGCTTACAATCACTATATGCAGGTTGCATTGCAGTAGTGTAACATATATCTATGATGTATTTTGTTATGACCATGTTATCGGTATAGAATGACATATCATGTTAGATCAGATAAGCCATTGCAACTTTGAAAATCATAGAACTAGGACAGTCTTTCTAAGTATCCTGTAAATCTAGTGTCGCTAAAATCAAAAGCATTGGATTCCATACCTAGAGGAACATATGTTTATATGCATGTGCTATTATAATTTGTGTGGTTAATTTACTCTTCTGGGATTTCGCCCTTTTCGGATACATAGATTCCATCAAGGAACTTACGTAAATCCTTCTTTCGGACATTGGTACTCTGTTGGATCTGAGCAGCAGTTAAACTGACGTTGGCAATATCGTTTCCACTAAGCTCAATCTGATCCTTAACATCCGCTGATCGGACGTATTTGACACCGTCGAGTAGCTTGACCTTGCGTACTCTCTTCTCTCCCAAGAAATTACGGATCTCAACATTCTCTCCATTAAGTGTTACATTGATGGGGAAATGCGAGTATACGAAGCGCATTTTATATAAGAAGCCACGTGTGACACCAACAATCATGTTATCGATGTGTGAGCATACAGTACGCACACAGGCGAGTTGCTTACGGTTAGCAAACCATACATCAAGACGGATGCACTTGTCATTGACCTTGCGTAGATCCATATTAACATGTTTGAAGTCACGGTTGAGGGAACCACGGGGTCCCTTGACAGTGACAACACGAGAGGTAATATCTACCTCAACTGATATGTGTTGATACATAAGATGTGTTTTGTGTTAGTGTGTGGTCAAAAATTAGATCTATCGACGACGGCAAAAGTCCAATGCGTAGAAAACTTACCTCCATCAGGAATATCAATAGTACGGGATGCTAAGACGGTCTTCATAGTTGTCTATATATATAATAGGAGTGGTGGGCCAGGGCACGAGGGCAAAATAATGAGTTAGTTAGCTGACAGTTTATTGTGTTTGATTTTGAATTTCAAGTAAGAGCGGTAAAAATTACTGGGTCAGTTTATGAATAATGAAAAGTCATTATTTGGCATCGTCCACTTGGTCTAGGGGTATGATTCATCCTTAGGGTGGATGAGGTCCCGGGTTCAATTCCCGGAGTGGACCAGCACTTTTGTTTTTGTCAACTCTGAGCTGATGCCAATGCGACTTGATGATCATCACATGCATTTTTGCACATTTGCAGAGCTCACAAAGTTTATTAGTCTATGATATGATTTCATTTTCATTCTTCCTTGAGGTGGAAGAGGTCCCGTGTATCAATTCCCAGTGGACCCAGCACTTTTGTTTTTGTCAACTCTGAGCTGATGCTAATGCGACTTGATGATCATCACATGCATTTTTGAAAGCTTCTCCCTTAACCATATCTTACCTACTAGAGTACCACTGGGAACTAACTAAGATGAATGTAAACTCTTTGAAGATCATACTACTGCAGTTTATAAAATGTGAAGCAAAGTGGCGTTTTGAGGGCACAAAATGCAAATGCAACAAAACGCCTGAGAAAACACACAAATGACTATCACGCAATGACCTCGTGCCATAGAGCTTTAGTAGTAGATGCAGGGTCTTTTTCAGGGTACTTGTGAAGTATTTTGAGGGGTGGGATATGGTCATACTGCCTGTTCATGAAACTATGCAGCCAAATCACAAGTTTTGCGCACAAAATGGTGCAAGTGCAACAAAACACCTGAGAAAACACACAAATGACTATCACGCAATGACCTCATGCCATAGAGCTTTAGTAGTAGATGCAGGATCTTTTTCAGGGTACTTGAGAAGTATTTTGATGGGTGGGCCACGGTCATACTGCCCGTTCATGAAACTATGCAGCCAAATCACGTTTGGCGCACAAAATGCAACAAAACACCTGAGAAAACACACAAATGACTATCACGCAATGACCTCATGCCATAGAGCTTTAGTAGTAGATGCAGGATCTTTTTCAGGGTACTTGTGAAGTATTTTGATGGGTGGGCCACGGTCATACTGCCCGTTCATGAAACTATGCAGCCAAATCACAAGTTTGGCGCACAAAATGCAACAAAACACCTGAGAAAACACACAAATGACTACCACGCAATGACCTCATGCCATATAGAGCTTTAGTAGTAGATGCGGGATCTTTTTCAGGGTACTTGTGAAGTATTTTGATGGGTGGGCCACGGTCATACTGCCCATTCATGAAACTATGCAGCCAAATCACAAGTTTGGCGCACAAAATGCAGAGGCGCACAAAATGCAGAACAAAACGCCTAAGAAAACACACAAATGACTATCACGCAATGACCTCATGCCATAGAGCTTTAGTAGTAGATGCAGGATCTTTTTCAGGGTACTTGAGAAGTATTTTGATGGGTGGGCCACGGTCATACTGCCCGTTCATGAAACTATGCAGCCAAATCACGTTTGGCGCACAAAATGCAACAAAATGCCTGATAAAACACACAAATGACTACCACGCAATGACCTCATGCCAAAGAGCTTTAGTAGTAGATGCGGGATCTTTTTCAGGGTACTTGTGAAGTATTTTGATGGGTGGGCCACGGTCATACTGCCTGTTCATGAAACTATGCAGCCAAATCACAAGTTTTGCGCACAAAATGGTGCAAGTGCAACAAAACACCTGAGAAAACACACAAATGACTATCACGCAATGACCTCATGCCATAGAGCTTTAGTAGTAGATGCAGGATCTTTTTCAGGGTACTTGAGAAGTATTTTGATGGGTGGGCCACGGTCATACTGCCCGTTCATGAAACTATGCAGCCAAATCACAAGTTTGGCGCATCACAAAATGCAACAAAACACCTGAGAAAACACACAAATGACTATCACGCAATGACCTCATGCCATAGAGCTTTAGTAGTAGATGCAGGATCTTTTTCAGGGTACTTGAGAAGTATTTTGATGGGTGGGCCACGGTCATACTGCCCGTTCATGAAACTATGCAGCCAAATCACGTTTGGCGCACAAAATGCAACAAAACGCCTGAGAAAACACACAAATGACTACCACGCAATGACCTCATGCCAAAGAGCTTTAGTAGTAGATGCAGGATCTTTTGTAGGGTACTTGTGAAGTATTTTGATGGGTGGGCCACGGTCATACTGCCCATTCATGAAACTATGCAGCCAAATCACAAGTTTGGCGCACAAATTCCAAGAACATCAGTGGAAGAAAATACTAAAATTTTGTATGATATGCCTCATTCATTCCTAGTTTCTCATCAGTTACACATTAATGGTATCAGGTAGACCATAATAGTTGGTTCACTTATTTTAAAATACCTAATATTGAGAGAGTTACATTTTGTTAGTAAAAAAAGCTTTGGGTGTGAAGTTTAGTGGTTGGAAGAATTCTTTCTCAGATTGCAGAAAGTAGTTACGAATTCATAATACTCTCAAAAATTACACTCGTGTACCTTAGGATCAATAATTAGCAGATCTATATAGCTCTTCTTTTTATTATTTAGTCGGTATAGATCATGCAAACATTCCCTTGTATTGAAGTGATGTTACAACTATTAAACACAGCTTTTATATGAGATGACGAAGTCAACAACAATTTCTTCTTTCTATAATTACTTAGTGACCCGGTTTCTCTAATACCTAATAACAAAACACATAACATTCAGCGCTTTCTCTTTCCTTTCTTGTTCTTCTTCCTTGCCTGTTCCTTGAGAGATTCAATCTCATTGACAATAGTTCTTGCCTTAGCCTGATCTTGCTTAGTGGCTTTCTTGACACCATCAGCCACACAAAAGGCACAGCTCCAGTCATCAGGTGGCTCCTCTGTCATGTTTGGATAACAATCAAAATGATAGACAAGGTTACATGTAGCACAGCATAGTAGTTCACCCGCCTCACCACAGCACTCACAGAGGTCATTATGTGTAAACATGACCTCATTATTCCTACTCTCCTCTAACTTGGCCAGGCGCTGGAGATCTGCTAAACTTAAATCTTCAAAGTCGTCATCTTGAGGATAATGGCATCTGCGGTCTTTTCCGTTACCTATTATCATTATTTTAGACAGACAAAACAATCGTTAGCTTTGTACATGATGAAAAGCAAAACTAACATAACTGAACACACACACACGCACAACACTTACCAACATTTTTGAGAACCTTGACGACTACGCCATCAAACCACTTTCCACTGGGAAACTCTTTAGTGAACTTATGCCCAACAGATCCGAAATTGAGCGTCTTTGACTCGAGACGAGTAAGTTTGTCAAAGAGAGTCTTGGATTCAATATCAACAAGCTCCTTTAGCTCAGACAAGCTTAACTCTTCAGTGTACCCATCTGCAGGGTATAGGCATTTAACTTTGTTGCCACTCAAGATATCAACTACTTCACCATCATATAACCCGATATCATTTCCCTTCTTATCGGTAAACATCTTTTTGAATGAAAAGCCGACTGAACCAAATTCAATATTGCCTTCACTTTCGGAGATATACGCCTTTGCTTGCTTCATACTCCTAAAGCGCTGACCTGTTGGAGAGAAGTAATAATAGTCACTTCTTTCACCCCCGACTCTCGGAATGATATTTACAAGCCACCCCGGCCCAATTTCAGGCAAATCCTCGGTCACACCACCTCTCACTGAACAGCTTAGATGATATGCAGCAGCGGCTGTTCCTGTAGTAAAAGTAGTGCCTTCAGCGGAGCTTGAAGTAGTGGTTGTGGCACTAGCCGTTGTCTTGGGCTTAGTCTCTGGATTGGATGCATAGAACATTTGTAGAAGAGAAGCGTGATCAACAGTCTTCCCTTCTTCTTTTGCATCAATTGCCTTCTGCAGCAATAATCGAATCTGTTTCCAAAATTGGTTTCCAAAAGTGAGGGTAGGACGCACAATATCTTTAATATCATCCCTACCTCCATTACGAAGCTCTTCTAACGACTTGTTACTGTTCAATACATATGCGACAACACCAACACATTTCTCTGCAGTAGAAAGAGCTCCATCATTCTCACTCGTCGTCTTGGCAACCTTGGTAGCTGGCATTTCTTCCTCCTCCTCTTCCTCCTCACCACTACTTGCTTCGTTGGTTTCATCACGGTGGCGCTTCCTAGCACGCATAGATCGCTCAGCTGACTGAGTTTGTAAAGTTGTCTGGATAGGAGGAAGTGGTGCTTCCACCTTCCTTGTCGTCTTCTGTTTCTTACGACTATTTTCAGGAGTCAGAGGTGCGTCCTTAAAGGAAAGAGCTGCTTCCCTCATCAACATAATATTCTTCTTCAACTGCTCGGGGTTGGGATTCTTGTCCTTGAACGAGGACATTACCGCCCTTGCCAATTCATACCCTATAGCGGAATCTTTTCTATTATCAAAGACGCCAATGTAGCGGGATTTGCCGAGGTAGTACAGCTGTACTTGCCACTTGCCAGATGGACGTTCCGTAATGCCTCGTGGCAATGATCCTGCTGTCTCCTTGGCCTTTTTATAGATGCTAGGATCGATGGGAACCTTTCTGATAGGTGGAGCAACGCTGGGCTTCTTCGTCGGACCGACTTTATCTCTTAGTCTTGCCGACTTGGGGGGAGCTGGAGGAGGCGGTGGTTTACGTACTTCTCTTCTACTACTAGGAGGTTGTCTCGGCTTGGTTGCAAAGGACTTGGCATAATTGTTGACAGTGGTTGGAGGATTACGACCCCTTGTTTTTGATTCGTTGGGACCAGTTTTATGTTTTGCATTAGCTGGAAGCCTTGATCTCGGACAACCGTCATCGTGCGAATGGCGTGTCTTAATCCCATCGTCAAGCTCCATGATACATTTCTCGCAACCCGACGCAGCAGCAACAGCAAGAGAAACCATTCTACCAGACTCAACAGCTTTATCTACAGCTGACTTCTTCAACTGTTGAACTTTTTTAGAAACATTTTTGGACCCAACAGGTCTTCCTCGACCTCTCTTACCACCTTCTACCTTGCTAGTAGCAATCGCAACTGGCTTTGCAGCCTTGGACGCCTTTGGCTTGAATAAGATGTCATCATCACTACTGGAATACTGGGCAGCGGCGTATGCAGCTTTACGCATTTTATCATGATTCTTCTTAATTTCAGAAGCAGTTGGATTCGTTGACTTAAAAGATAGCATACACTCCTTGGCCAGATTATAAGCAGTAATGGATTCATCCCTCCCGTCAAACAAACCGATATAACGAACAGCACCAGCGTATCGGAGTTGAACTTGCTGTAAGTATGAGATATAAAAGGAAATGATTATGAGATATGGCATACACAATTGAGAGTACAAAGAGGAAGATTGCAGCTGAGCGTAACTTACATATTTGCCAGAGGGCCGTAGAGAAATACCACGTGGCAAGGCAGGACCTTGCTTTACAGGAGAAACAAATCGCGCATCTCCAATAACTTCATCATCACTGTCAGCATCACTATCAGCATCACTGTCCATGAGTACAGTATTGCCTTCTTCGTCACTGTCCTCATCCTCACTTCCCTCGTCAACAACATCCTTCTTAGACAATTGCTCAAACGTACGACGATTTGATCGGGTTCCATGCGAGTGATTTGATACTTGTTGTTGTTTTGATGTTGATGAGCTCTTGAATCCAAAAACCTCCCCTTTTGCTTTCGAATTTAGCTCTCTTTGGATCCTGGCAAGCTCTGCCTTCATTCTTGCATCTTCACTCTGTTGACTAGCAATGTTGCTACTTCCTCCAGTTCCTGGTTTAATAGCTCCACCACCGGGTGTCTTAACGAGATACTGTAAGGGTGGGGGATGCTTATCAGGAATATTTATACAACGTCGGAAGTAACACTTCTGGCGCAAGGTATTTGCTCCTCCATTTTTCAACTTATCAAGACAAGCTCGACAATCGCCGCAATCGTCACGATTACAAGCATCACAATTCATACAGCTACCTTTCGTTGCCTTAGTATGAGGATATTTCCGCGTAGACGTCATACTCGTAGGAGTTGATGGACGAGAGCCACCACCATCAACCTCAAAACTAAATGTCTGAGACCCAACCGTACACAGCAAGTCCAACGAGGAAGCTTCAGGCTTTGCTGCCGACAACTTTGGCTTCTTCTTCAACCCTAGTTCTGCCAAGGCGGCAGACACGGCTGTCCTAGGTTTACGGCGATGAGACACTGGCTTGTTGGAAGGCTGTTTATGCTTCTTTGGAAAGTTGGCCTCCTCCAACAACTTGATACGTTCCTTTGTTAGGGATGTGAGTTCATTATTCTCCATACGTCGAAACTGTCTACGTTGTTCCTTGACATAGTTCTTGACTCGACCACGTGTATCCTCATCATGAATGTGAGCGTAATTAATGATGCCACCCTCTTCAATGCACGGACGTAAGAACATGAGATTCTCCGCCCAGCGCTTTTCGGCTGCAGCAGCACCCTTTTTGTCAACCCTGTCGAACGACTTTGACCTCGGCTTTCGCTGCTTCTTCACAATTGACATTGATACTGGCTCACCTGTATTAAAAGTTGCCATTGAATGCTTAATCTGACCCTTGGCCTCAATAGCAGCAACCTCTGGTTGAACCTTCGGTTCCATTGCCACATCTTTACTGACATTCTTAACTTCCTCATCATCTAGAGGCTTTTTCATATTATCACATCTCCTCTTGGAACACTTCAACTTGAGAACATTCTTTCCACCAAACTTCTTCTTGTCCTTACACTCCCTACATTCACCGCAATCATCACGTAAACATGACTCGCATTCTCCACACGCCCGACTCTTTGCCATCTTTGTATATGGCGACATCTCAGGAGTCAATTCTCTTCCCTGCCTCCGCGCAGACCTCCTTGTCATGGTCTCTGATGATGCGTTTCGTTCTAAATCAAGTGGCGATGGTGACGATGGCTTGGTTGATCCCGTAGCAGTATCCTTGGGATCTGTTACAACATTGGCTTTCTGTCCCGAACTAGCAGGAGTGGCAGCAGTTACAGGATGTTCTCGAGAAACAGTGGTGGTTGAAGTTATCTGTTTCTTCTTATTCTTCTTTGTTTGACGAGGCTGCTTTGTTGGTATAATTTTCTTGGGAAGGGGAGCGGCACACCCCCCTGAGATATTCACCTTATCAAACGGAATCCCAAAGTACTCCATCTCCTTAATAAAACCCATCCTGTTAATGCTCGTTGGAAGATGTACCTTTCCATTAACTAAGTAGAAAATACAGTGACTGAACACATCAAATTGACGGGGAATGGGCACGGGTACACCAACACGAATTGCAGAACGTGTCATAGATGCCAACCTCGACTCTTTATACTTGAGGAGAATGCCACATGGAAGTTGAACAATGGTACCACCAACATTAAACTTAACTTGCTGCGGAGGTTTCTTTTCCTTGTCATCAGAGTTGGGTACATATGTATAGCTACTACGGGGTTGGGTAGCTCCCTTCGTCGGCTTAAACACAGGAGATATTGGACATTCTTTTGCGGATCCTAGGGTGTTGCGACTAGGAGTGCTAGGAACATTCTTCTTTTCCTTCTCCACCTCTTCCTCGGACTCAACTGCCACCTCATTAATCTTGGAGGAGTTAGAAGGTCTTTTGCTCAACGAAACTGTGGAAGAATCGGATGATTCATCTGCACTCGAAAGACTTGACGAGGCTGCAGCCTTCTTTTCGTCCTTTTCCAGTTCAGCCTTTTCATCAACATTACCAACATCGTGTAGATTATTATTATCAGAAGACTTGGGAGAAGGGGGTGCATAAGATTGCAAAGGCCTGGGATCGGGATTGTATGCCTTGGGAGGTAAACGAGGAACAGCGCGGACAGATACTTTATAAGCTTTGGCGTTTGTTGGAGCCGGCTTTGCGAGGGACTGAGTGACCTCAGATTTCTGTTGCTTGGGAATACTACTTTCCATATCATTGTTCTCCGATCTTAGTGCGGCCGCATCAGTACCACTTGTAGGACCATCATCTTTGGTAGCTTGGGATTTAGCTGCTGCTGCTGCTATTGCTTGCGGCGGGGATGATTTGGTTGCAGATGGCTTGGGTATGGGGGTAAAACCAGACTTGAGCGGAGCTTGGTGGGAGGGTGCATTACTGCTTCCCACATTTATCTTGGGGGAATCATCTCGCTGCTTCTTGGGCTCAGCCGTTTCTTCTTGGGTAAAAGTAAGCTGCCCCTTAAATCCACCGTCTAAACCATCATCACTCATTTCAGAATCAGCAGCATCCGACATGGCTGCTGATTCATCATGTCCACCCATCTGGTTTACATCTGATAATGTTGAGAAATTAGTAGTCGATACATTATCCTCCTCACTCTGCCGAGAAGCATTCATTTTGGAATCATGTGAATCTTCTTCTTCCCAATCAAGTGCAATATCTTTCAATAAAGTAGAATCCTTGGTTTGTTGCTTAATCCCCACCCCTGGGTGTTGGTTTGTAAAATCTGCTTGTTCAACTTCATTTAATTTACAATCAGAGGTTGGGTTCATTGAAGCGGCTTGAGGATTGGCACCGTTTGAGATGAACTTATCCTATTGTATAATAATACGGGACAAACAATTTGGATTGGAGGATTATATATGGGTGAGTATTATATTAATTTCAATAACCGATGACTTTAAGCAATGACATAACACATGATATGAGCAAACTTACCCCCGTATCCAAATCCTTAAAATCCGGAGCATCAGCGGTGCTATTTAAACTTTTATAATCACCCGATACATCGTTTGCATCGTCTTGGGAGAGAAGCGGCGATGCGGTGCGCTTTACCACGGCATTGTTAACTTTATCGTTAGGTACACCCTTTAAAGTTTCGGTCGGTGCATAATGTGGATTCGCCGCTTTCTCGTTAAGAAAATTACTGCTAGTGTCAATATTCATGCTTTCACACCCTTCCGATAAAGCGGTGTTATTGTTTTGTTGGAGCGACGACGGTGCGGTAGGAGGAATCATGGCATTGCTTAGTTTCGTGGGAGCGTTATCGTTTTTATCTTCATTGCAATTTATAATTTATGAGAGTTTTGGTGCTTGGTGCGCATAATGGTCTCACTACTTAAATACATACACACCATGAACTCTATCCTGATTGAACTTCATAAAAAAAGCATTGGCGGTATGTATCCTTTACATACCTCTTGTATGTCACTTTTCGGCATAACTTACTCCGCATGTGAATCTCATATCTACTGGTTTATCTTATCTATTATCATTATCGCTCCTACTACACACTCTAGGTGTCACTATCTGCCATTTGCTTTATTCCTTCCCCTACTCTTCATTCCTCTGCTTTGGCCCTTGGTACTAGGGTACGAATAAGTGTACATTCCTTCCCCTCCCATTTGGACCGTGATAATAACATTTCCCTTCCGCATGTGCGTGTTTAGTGCACCAATCAATACTACACATCTTTCTTGGCTTTCGTTTTGCCCCATGCCGAATACATACCCCTCCCTGCTTAGCAAAGCTTCCACATCCCTCTACCGAACAAAGCTTTCTTGGCTTTAGTTTTGCCCCATGCCGAACACATACCCCTCCCTTCTTAGCAAAGCTTCCACATCCCTCTACCGAACAAAGTTTTGGTCGCTGTTTTCTTGGCTTTAGTTTTGCCCCATGCCGAATACATACCCCTCCCTGCTTAGCAAAGCTTCCACATCCATCTACCGAACAAAGTTTCATCAATCTACCGCCTGTCTCTTTATATAATCCACTTTCAAGTTTAGCAGCTTTTGTTAATAGACAACGTTGGCCTTTGTACTTCTTCCTGTTTCCGTTTGGCGGAGAAGAGTTGGCCCTTTTCTTCTTATTAGCACCAACTTGATCGTCCTCCTCTTCCTCAACTTCGAGAACGCTTTCTTCGTACTCATCTTCAAAATCGGCATCGGCATCGTTGTACATGTCTTCAAGATCGTTCTCTGTTAGCAACCTAGCTTTGCGACTTGGAGTGCGTAGCCTCCCTCTTGAACTCATGCTGTCGCCTCCCTTGAGAGGAAGTGGTTCACTGTCAGGATCTAAAGCCGGCATAGGAGAGCTCTTTTTCTTGGTAGATGATACACTGTCTTTTACAACCTTTCTCTTCTTCTGTAATATGTGTGATACATGATATGAGAGAAGGAGGGAATAATAAAACAACAAAGATACAAAACCTCAACTTACCGATGACTTTCGAACCGGTGGAGTGGTTACCTTCCTTCCTTCAGCAGTTGTACCACTAATACAATGTAGACATCGCCAAGATGACTTTTCATTCAACCGATTTGGATCAAAATATCCTACACAGTTACGATCAACTTCATATGTCTCTCCACATTTATCACACTTGACTTGATAGTGACAGTAGTCATGGACAATACCACAAACACAAGGCTTCAGTTCTTCCTCGCTTGGAATCGTTCCATCACCGGCGGGTTGATCCTCGATGTCTTCACTCCGTTCAATGGCACCACTTTCATTCCGAACTAGAAGTCGTGAGCGAGTAAAAGTACGTGGACGTTCAAGATCTGGTCCATTCTTGTTCGAGGCTGATTCACCAGGATCCGTAGGGGGTTGGTTTGATTTCCACTCGGCCTCAAGTTCATCGAAAGATGTACGGCTATCTTCTCGTTGGTGGCGGAAATAACGACTTCGTGCAATAAATTCACCCAAACTAAATGATCTATACAACTTGAGATACTCCTCGCCAATAGAATCAGTATCTTCATTGCTACTGTAATAAGCTTGTACATGTTGTTGTATGAATATACCAACATTTAGTTCAACACGAGTCAGTACCTTTTTGTAAGCAATATCATTTGAACTTGGGGGTCTCTGCTTTGGATACCTCTTGGTGAACTGAGTCAATACATCCTTGACATCTTGGAATGTGACTGTATCGTCAGCATTGATGGGACTACGGTCATACGCTTGTTGACACGCATCCTTGTGGTTCTTGAAGAAGTTCTTAGCCATTTCATTCGGCATACTAACAATTGGAGATGACGAGTCAGTGATGGACAGATGACTCTTCACCACACCATCACGGTGGAATGATTGTGCCATCTCGTAAATTTTCCTTGCATACGAATCATCTTTATTGTTAAGCAGAAGTCTAACTTCTTCTCCGTTAACACGCCCTGTTGGTGGCTTCTCATTGCGTGTGACAACTTTAACAAATGCCTCAAACATCCTCAAGCGGCCCCTCATGTTACCATCTATTACAATGACCTCACCAGCAACTGCATGAGATGTATGTGCAGAGTGGATACGTTGTCCTACTCCGGGAGTATTGACAGTCCCCTCGGAAATACCAAAAACGAGTAGGGTGGTACCATGAATGTAACGTAACTTAATCAAATAAAATCCCACATCTGGATACTCGGTGTTTTTTGTATGTTCAATCCAAGGGAGGGGTGTTGTAGTACCCTCCAATCCTTCTACTTTGAGAAATAAATTCCTCTCAAACATTCCAATATTATTACTATACATATAATGTGTGGCTATGTGTTGTTTATGATCAGGTGAGTACGAATCCCATGCCGTCTTTGTAATCTGTTGCAAGTTGGGGATATTATCATGGTCGTTTTGGTAGTAATCATTGGGATCATTGGAATCATTTAACCGATCAAGTAAATCATTTACTTGCAATGTTGATGTATCATCTTGTGTAGTCCTTTGTGTTAACACGTCACGAGTGATAGCAACAAATGCTTCTTTAACTCCGGGTGATAATCCACTAAATATACGCTGCGCTTCTACTACTTCGGCGGGTGCATCATCGTTATCCTCTACAGTTTGTGTTGGCATATTGTTTTGTTTTTTATACTTAATTGCTGATGGGTGTATAATTAAGACCGGCGCAATGGAAATCTGCACCTAGTCCCTAAATAAACATTATAAATCTTTGAAGCCAGCGATAAACATCCATCGGAGATGACAATGGGACATATAATTCACTATAGATGTCAATCGATTGCGCAATCACCTCTATTCAAATCAGCACACTGCGAAAGCTCAGATCTAAATTAGCAACATCATTGCAATTGGGAGTCTTTAGGCCATAGTTAAAAGACATCAATGACAAGCTGTAGATTTTAAGATTGTATATAGTTATCAGCGGCGTTATTTGTTGGTGTAATTGATAGCGAGGTCAATTATATTAGCGGCTTGAGTACGATAGGTGCACTGTGCACTTCTTATTATCAAATTCGTACGTATTTTTGGATATACTTGAAAACACCGTATTTGATACGGATATTTGAATATTGCAAATTTCATACATAGTATAGCATAGTATCTAAATTCAAGTGGTGGCCTTCATATCATCTCTATTGCAATTGATTAAATGTCAACTGATTGGTCTAAATTGCAAGAAAGTCCGCGTTAGTATTGTTTTGTTGGCATGTAATTCTGTGTGTTTAATATGATGTTTCGGTGATTTTGCCACTTCATTTGACCTTATTTAGCTACCTCTACTTTGCATACCACATATATACTAACATATGTTACAATCGGTTCTCTTCATCTTCATAAATCTTAAACGCGCATCTTCCAGATAATGAAGTGAGTAAATTGTCTTATGTTGTTTGTAGCTTTTTTTTTTTGCAATGTTGTGGTATGAGTTGACATATGTTGTATAAATTGGTACTCTTCTATGTATTCTCATATTATATCTTGATCATTTATCAGCCAGACCAAACCTGGATCAATAATGTCGAAACCAGCTGTACCTACATCATCCGGAAAGAAAACAGGTAGTACTCGTAAATACGCCCAGCGTTATCCTCGTGGTGTATCTACTGACTTTCGTAGTCTCTCAACATCAACACAACTCGCCTACATTGGTCATTACGGTTTATCAATATCAAGCGATGCCCCATCAAGTGAATTAGGTGTTGCAGTAGCATCACACTTTGAATTTGAGGAAATTAATGAAGAACAGGCAATTGGCGGGTTCCTAGCCCGTCTCGAGGCTGGTGGAGATGATAATTCCAAACCTCCACCAAATCCCAATAATCCTCCAACTAGTTCTGGTATGAAGGCTTTATCTGCTGCTGCTGATTCTTTACTTGCCGATTATGTACGGAGTACTACTACCTTTGATGGACATGCCCTCTCGCCTACACGAAGAAAGTGGAAACGACGTAAGTATGCAGCTCAACAAGGTGATCAGGTCGCTGCCAAGGTTACACGTACGGATGAGAATGGTAGTTGGATTTTGGCATATGTGTGAGTTTATTTGTATTGAATTATGTTTGCATTATGTTTATGTGATACAACTCTAACTATTCATACAATTTTTTTTGTTATTAGGTTGCGCTTCTACCCTGACAGTGAAACATACGATGTACAGGATGAGGATGACACATCCAAATTAATTCGTTTGCCATGGAATCATGTTATTAGGCTAAGTTCTGGAACAGAGGGGTTCTTTGAGAAGGGTGCACGTGTTATGGCAATCTTTCCAGAAACAACTAGTTTTTATCGTGCAATTATCTCCAAACAACCAACATGGAACTCTGGTACATCTGCAGAGGAGACGTCTGGAGGAGTGGGCAATGCACACAAACCACGAGTTAAGGAAGTTATAATGAAATTTGAGGATGATGAAGATCAGGAGAGTGGCAAGACTCCACACAGGAGAGTCCCTAGTAGGTATGTTATTCCTTTGCCACAGCAGTACTTTTATGAGGATGAAGATGATGTTGATTTAGCAGCTCCCAATACAATGTAAAAGTGTGAATATCGGAGATGGGAAGATAAGGCAGTAAGATGAGGTATATGGCGGAGACGGAGATATATACTTCTAAATTTAATGACAGTGCTATCAGTTTATACTACTTGTGCTATGGTTCATCCATTACAAGAAGTTCACCGTCTATAATATCAAAAGAGCAATCTGTTGCCGCCCGAACATCATCAACTGTAACACCGGCTGCAATCTCTATAAGTGTCAGACCTCCTCTTATCTTGTCTACGTCAAACACACACATATCGGTAATGATTCTATCAACAACGCCTTTCCCTGTTAACGGAAGAGTACACTCCTTTAAAATCTTTGGAGACCCATCTCTTGCGCTATGCTCCATCGTTACTACCACAGTTGATGGACTACTCACTAGATCCATCGCTCCTCCCATCCCTTTTAACATTTTACCAGGTATAAAGAAGCTTGCAAGATCACCACTGCTCGAACACTGCATACCGCCTAATATTGTCAGATCTATATGACCACCTCTTATCATTGAAAAACTTTCCGAAGAACAGAATGAGCTTGCACCTTTGATTGCAGTTACAGTCTCTTTGCCTGCATTTATAAAGTCTGCATCGCCATGTTGCCCCAAAGATGGATCTGGATAAGGCCCCAGACCCATTAATCCATTTTCGGCTTGTAGCTGAATATGAACGCCCTCAGGTATGAATGAAGATGCCAGTGTTGGAATGCCAATCCCGAGGTTGACATACATTCCATCTTTAAACTCCTTGGCTGCTCGCTTCACTATCCTGCCTCTAGAACCAGAAAGATCAGGCACTTGCCCTTGCTTGGTTTCTCTTAATCGTTCGATTCTTTTTTCATTCTCTTCTGCCAAAATCAAGTGATCTACATATACTCCAGATATGTGTATTTCAGCTGGATCTAGTTCGCCCGCCTCTACGATTGTTTCTGCCTCAGCCAATACAACTTTTCCAGCAACTGCACAGTCTGGGTTCGCATTTTGACTTGTCCCTCTGAAGACTAGATTACCTCTCGTATCAGCTTTATACGCCTTAACAAACGAAACATCTGGTCTTAATGCCGTCTCCATCACATACTCTTTCCCATCAAACATTTGTGTTGGTCGAGGTGGAGATTTTAATGCTACTGATCCATCTTGGTTATACTTGAGTGGTATTCCACCATTTGCATACATTGTACCTGATAATAATATATGATAGAGCATAAGATTGAAATATACTAGTTGCATGTACATGTTTCGTTTTAACTTTCACTCACCTGCACCTGCCGGAGTGAAAATGGCAGGCATTTTACTCCCCGCAGCCCGTAAACGACTTGCAATTGTACCCTGTGGCACTAACTCTACTTCTAATTCACCAGTAAAGAACATTCGCTCAAAGTTCTAAGAAATTGATTTATCAGTGAGATGACTTCTTGTTTCATATCGGTCATATACAAATATACATGTAATTAAAGCAACTAACCTTATTCTCTCCGACATACGAACTAATCATACGCTTTACTTTTCCAGCTTCAAATAGTCGTCCTAATCCAAAACCATCCACACCTTGTTGAGCAAGAGATATCATATAATATGTTGCATAAGATTTGTGCAATCAAATTGAATCTTTCTTTGTACATATGATATGTTTGCAACTTACCGGCTGTCAAACTCACCACAGTCAAGTCAGTAGGTCCATCTTCCTGTGAAGATAATTCATGTAGAAGAGTCTCAGGTATACCACCATTACCAAAGCCTCCTACAGCAATTGTATCACCTCTCTTTAGACCAGATAAAGTTAATGCTGTTTTGGCATTAGGACAAACCTTTGATACTGGTGTATTTGTATGATGATGAATGAATCGTCGAGTGACTTTGTTGCAAATATAAGAAGAAGTTTGATATAAAACAGCAGAATTGGTGGCATCATCTATATCAGAAGTTGTACAATTCTTGTACGTACATAACGGTGCATGTTTTTGATGTATGTTTTTCGCAGTCTTCAAAGATGATACAGATGCAGATCGGTAGCTACTACATCCACGACGAAAGCAAATCATCATATTCTTATATGCCCGGGAGAGCCCTTTTATATTATTATTAGTACTACCACAGACAACAAAAACAATTGAATTATTCTGACAACAAATAGGCTAACAATAAGCAAGGCATCATCCCCAGTTTTGATTTGGCGATCGAACGTAAATATACTCTTTAATTTTTTGCTCGTAATGTCATTTGTTGCCACCTCATACCATTACTACTAATTTGGACGGCTACTACGCATATAGAGAAAACGCACGGCTAAGTAATATCCAAAGATTGGTTGTTGGCAGTTATCCTCTTACCAATTTGAGATTTGAGTGGTATATATATACAAAAATACACCTAAACAAACAACAAAACTTACCTCACTTATGGTCAATACAGTAATATTTGTTGAAAGCCTCCTAACTAAAGAGTCTAACTACGAAGCTAAGAAGAAGTATCAGAGGCGAGGGAAAACTGACAAACAAACTATGATCAGCTTATCAGGAGATGATATCATAGGTGAGATTCTTGATCAGAATATGGGCTTTATTCCTTTTGCTGTGTCTCCCGGAG